>Ga0209630_10002619_pt1 | contig 17145 bp, 16 predicted proteins | sample COG_01_FD_184745 | JGI IMG/M metagenome (GOLD analysis project Ga0209630, IMG submission 184745) | Pelagic Microbial community sample from North Sea - COGITO 998_met_01 (SPAdes) (version 2) | ecosystem: Environmental > Aquatic > Marine > Neritic zone/Coastal water | place: Helgoland, sampling... | reverse complement strand
CCAACGCCAACTTTAATTGCATCAGCACCAGCTTCGGCTAAAAACTTCGCCGCTTCAGCGGTAGCTATGTTTCCTACGATAACTTGTAAATCAGGATAATGCTTTTTGATTTTTTTCAATTCATCGGCAACACCTTTTGAGTGTCCATGTGCCGTATCAAGTGTAATGCAATCAACCTCTTCAGCCGAAAGCGCTTTAACTCTATCTAAAGTATCTGCAGTGATACCAACGGCCGCTCCAACCAATAATCGACCATAAGAGTCTTTGGACGAAGAAGGGTGGTTTTTCACCTTTTCGATGTCTTTAAACGTAATTAACCCAACCAAAACACCATTTGCATCTACTACGGGTAATTTTTCAATCTTATGTTTTTGCAAAATCCCTTTTGCTTTGGTAAGATCTGTGTCGACGTCTGTAGTGATCAAATTATCTTTGGTCATTACGTCAGAAATTGGTTTGGTCATGATTTTCTCAAACCTCAAGTCCCGATTTGTAATAATACCGCGTAGAATGCCATTCTCATCGACAACAGGTATGCCCCCGATGCGATGCTCTTTCATAAGATTTAAGGCTTGCTGCAATGTTGCGTCACCAGTTAACGTGATGGGATCTTTAATCATCCCGCTTTCAGAACGCTTTACTTTTTTCACCTCAGCTGCTTGAGCTTCAATGGACATATTTTTATGAATGATGCCAATTCCACCTTCTCTTGCAATTGCGATTGCTAGCTTGCTTTCCGTAACGGTGTCCATTGCGGCAGAAACTATTGGTACATTGATAGAAAGTTTTTTAGTTAGACGCGTGTGTGTAGAAACGTCTCGTGGCAACACTTCTGAGTATTTTGGCAAAACCAAGACATCGTCAAAAGTTAAACCGTGATAAGAAATTTTGGAGGATGATAAGTTAGACATGTGCAAATAATTAAATGCGGCTATTATTTGCGGTGCAAATATAAATTATATGTCGTGTCCAACATACATTAATTGGTCAAAATTGCAAATGGCTTATTTTTGCCTTCTTTTCAAAGCATGGCAATCTATCAAACCAGTAAGCAAATTACCAAATTCACAATAAGCGGAATCATTGCTGTTTTTGTTGATTTTGCGATATACTACGGCTTAAGTAACTTACTTGGAAATGCGAATGATATCGTAGCCGGCAGTATGCATTGGAATGACGTTTACAAAGGACTTGGATTTATGTCTGGAACCGTTGTTACGTATAATCTGAATAAGTTTTGGACCTGGCGAACGTCTGATAGAAACAATAAAAGGCTGATGAACTTCTTCTTCCTTTACTTGATTTCGTTTGTAATCAACATTTTGATTAATAAATGGGGGTTACACACATTCCAAGACGACGAGATTGCCTTAATGTTTACAAGCCATAAGTCAGTTTCTACGAGTTTGTTGGCATTCAAAACAGATAAGTTATTTGCCTTTGTTCTAGCCACTGCAGTAAGCAGTATTGTGAATTTTTTGGGTCAAAAGATTTGGGTGTTTAAAGGTTCTCAACCTATTCCCACGGACGATTCAGAATAGCGTCGTTTATTACCGCCTGACGTAAGTCAAAATGCATTGATTCATGTGAATCATCTTCTAATGATATCCTTGTGGTTTTTGTTTCTTTCGGTTCCTCAACCTTTTTGTCTTCGATTTCCTCAATGCTTGGCACCTCATATTCAAATGCCGGCTTAGGTGCTTCTTTTTTCTTTTCTATCGGCGTTTCTCCTTGCTGGGCCAATTCACGTAAAATTTCTTCTAGGTTTTTCTGGCGGGACGATCCCTTCTGGTTTGATTGAGGACGTTTTGGTGCTACCTTTTTCTGTTTCTTATCCTTATTTCCATTTGCTCTAAGAAAATAGTATATCGCAAAACCAATAAGAATTAATATTTGCTTGGTATCCATGTAACAAATGTATGGAATTGCAGCCAGACTGTATTTGTGTCTTGTCAGATGGCAGAAATTAATAGACCTTTGAATCGGTTTTATGGACAGAGATTTTGAAATAGCACACAGAAATGAACTTTTGGTCCTTTTGTTGGGAACAAATATGGGTGACCGGTCGCAAAATCTGACTCAAGCGATTACGGGTTTAAATAAGCTATTGGGTGAACCCACTAAGCAATCTACTGTTTACGAAACACCACCTTGGGGTAACGAAAACCAAGATGCGTTTTTGAATATGGCGGTCATATATGCTACAAGTATAAAACCAACCATTTTGCTTGAATCCATTTTGCAATTGGAAGTGGAACTTGGTCGAGTGAGGCAAAAAAAATGGGGCCCACGATTGATAGACATCGATATCATTTTTTATGGAGATATGATTTATCAGTCTGATTTCTTAGAAATCCCACATCCGTACATGCATGAACGAAAATTTGTTTTAGAACCACTAAACGAAATCGCCCCTCAATATGAGCACCCTCTTTTAGGGAAAAGTGTTTCACAACTCTATCTAGCCGTAAACGCCCATGACTAAGGTTTTACCTGTGTATAGCTTTCCATCTTTGTTGTGGTGGCAACATTTTAAGCAAGATGAAGATTGTTTGCTTGAAGTTCATGAGAACTGGGTTAAACAAAGTTTTAGAAGTCGTTTTGAGATTGCAGGGCCTAATGGCAAGCAAAGCTTGTCTATTCCTACAATCAAAAAGTCACGAATGAGGCTTAAGGACGTTAAAATTAGTTATGCTGAAGATTGGGTCAAAAATCATATTAGAAGCGTAAAGACGGCCTATAACAGTTCACCGTTTTATGCCTATTACGCGCATGAGTTTGACAATCTACTACATACCAAACCGACCTTTTTGCTGGATCTTAATCTAAAAGCTATTGAGATTGGTAGAAACAGGTTAGAGGTAAATCAAACAATCAAAAAAACAGATGAATTTGTTGCGTCCATACAATTGAACCCAAAAAGCACACACCCACCAACATACGGTCAAGTGTTTGAAAACAAACTAGGCTTTATCCCAAACCTTAGTTTTATCGATTTACTGTTTAATTGTGGCCCAGAATCTGGAGTGGTTTTGAGTTAGTCTTCTTGAACGACACCCATATTGCTGAATTTTTCAATCCGTTGATTGATTAATTCCTCTGTGCTTAATTCCTTAAGCTCCTTAAGTGTCCTTTTCAATTCGCTTTTAACCGTTTTGAACATCGCCTCCCGGTCACTATGCGCGCCTCCTAATGGTTCCTTAATGATTTTGTCAATCAAACCATTTTTAAGCATGTCATTGCCAGTTAACTTTAAAGCTTCTGCTGCTTTTTCTTTGAATTCCCAGCTATGCCACAAAATCGTAGAGCAATTTTCAGGTGATATTACAGAGTACCATGAATTTTCGAGCATGGCGATTTTATCACCCACACCTATTCCAAGTGCTCCACCTGAGGCACCCTCTCCAATTACGACACATATAATTGGCACCTTAAGCACGGCCATTTCCATCAGGTTTTTGGCAATTGCTTCACCTTGACCTCGCTCTTCTGCTTCTAAACCTGGAGAGGCGCCAGGGGTGTCTATCAACGTAATTACGGGTCTATTAAACTTTTCAGCAAGCTTCATGAAACGAAGTGCTTTTCTATATCCTTCAGGATTGGCCATACCGAAGTTACGGTACTGACGTTCTTTTGTGTTCCGTCCTTTTTGATGACCAAGAATCATAACTGGTTGGTTGTCAATTGAGGCAAATCCACCAACGATAGCTTTATCGTCGCCCATGTTCCGATCACCATGCAGTTCAATAAAATTAGTGGTCATGCCTTTTATGTAATCTAAAGTATAAGGCCTATCTGGATGCCGAGACACTTGAACTTTTTGCCAACCTGTAAGGTTCTTATATAGGTTTTTACGCGTTTGATCTATTTTACCTTGAAGTTGCTCCATGGTATCGGTCATATCAACCTTGCCCTTTTCGTGCGTGGCTTGTGCTTTTTCAAGTTGCTCTAGTAATTCTTCAATCGGCTTTTCAAAATCCAATAATATCATAGAATGATTGTTAAAAATTGAGGGGCAAAGTTAGAAATATTTAGTCATCGAAGACTTTCTATATAAAAGTGAAAAAAAATTAATTTGTTTTTACTCAAAAATCTATATTTGCACACCAATTTAAAACGGTCTGAGAGATTTGGATTTGTTTTAAGCTACGGTCTGGTAGTTCAGTTGGTTAGAATACCTGCCTGTCACGCAGGGGGTCGCGGGTTCGAGTCCCGTCCAGACCGCAACCTATATCATTAAACCCTTGTAAGTCAAATACTTGCAAGGGTTTTTTGTTGGCAGTTATAACAAGACCAGTATTACACACGGTTTTTTAATCTGAACTTGCCGGTTAAAATCACTAATTATTTTTTCGTACCTCTATATTGATTTTCTAGAAATACGCATTATCTCAATCTCGGTTGAAACCTTTTGTTTATCTCAGCAACTTTAGCTTTTGTAGTTCTCGGTAAGTTTTTTAAGCATGCCGTTGAAGATTATACCATGAAAAGGGAGTACCAAAAACCAATATAATCTTCCCAATAATCCCAATGGTCTATATGTGGCTGTTTGAACGAGTTCATTTTCCACTATTTTAAACTCTAACCAGGCCTCTCCTGGAAGCTTCATTTCCGCAAATAGGAGTAAACGACCTTCTTTTTTGTCAGCATACAAAACTCTCCAAAAGTCTATGGCATCACCAGGGTTTATCTTTGCATTATTTGTACGGCCTCTGCGTATTCCAACCCCACCAACAAATTTATCCAAGATCCCACGCAATTTCCAAAGCCAATCCGCGTAATACCATCCGGTCTCGCCACCGATACGCCAAATTTTGTTTCGGCACATTTTTGCATCCTCTATGGTTCTTTTTCTCTGATCCACAAAACATCCATAACTTGGGACTTGAACAAAATCGGAAACATTAAAGCTTATGTCGCTGCTTGAATATGAATCTTTCCAACTAGATATTATCTCATTGCTTTCAATTTTATTGAATGCTTTCGCTAACGCTTCTTTATACGTGATGGGCTGAATATCGAGGATTCCATTAATAGCATTGTCTCGACAAATGACTTCAATCTTCATGCTATTTACCAGAGACACGGCGAGTTTGTAAGAAGTAGAAGTTACAAAATATAGCCAATACGACGATAACCTCGGGGTCATAACAGGAACCACAAAAATGGTGCGCTTTAAGTTTCTAATAAATGCAAAGCCGAGTAACATGTCTTTATAGGTAAGCACATCCGGACCACCAATGTCAAAGTTTTGGTTGAACGTTTTTGGATTTAATAGGGATTTGGACAAGAACGCAATTACATCAGATACACCAATGGGTTGGCATTTGGTCATTAGCCATTTAGGGGTAATCATCACCGGCAGTTTTTCAACAAGGTCACGAATGATTTCAAAAGACGCACTGCCTGAACCTATAATTATCCCTGCCCTTAGGGTTGTGAGATTATAACGACCTTTCCCTAATTCAGTTTCAACATCTTTTCTTGAACTTAAGTGTTCTGATAGTTGGGTATCGTTTACAATTCCACTGAGGTAGATGACCTGCTGTATACTTGTTTTTTCAATAGCATTTCGAAAATTTATAGAAGAGGTTTTTTCGAGCGATTTATATTCACTGGACGATGCCATTGAATGGACAAGATAATAGGCACAATCTATATCTTCGGGAATACGATTGAGAGACTCTTCGTTCAGTAAGTCGATTTCTATTACGGATATTTTTTGCTCAATGGAGACGGGCGGATTAAACCGGTTAGTATCCCGAACACAACACACTACTTCATGACCAGCTTCCACCAATGCTGGTAAAAGCCGTTTCCCAATATATCCCGTTGCCCCGGTTAGTAGTATCTTCATTGCAATCTATTATACCTAAGCATAGTTAACACGAAGGTTCATGATTAGTTTTTTTATGAAACGTTCATAATTCATAATGTTGATTCTTATTCCTGTTATTTAGTCTTATTTGTCTTTAATGGATGTGCTATATATTGGTTAAATTCTCAAATGATACAAAGCAGGTGCTACCAATCCTGGTAATCAACGGCATTTGACAAAACAGCTGGCTTTATAATATCGTGAATTTGATACATTTGTTCATGCCCCAATTTTCTACCGGTTTTGCCTGCAAACCGTAAAACAAAGATGCCTCCAAACACAAATGGTACTGCCCATAATACGTATGCGGTCAAGCCTAAGTTTAAACGTGATATGCCAATCACCAGCAATATAAGTGCTACAAACCCCATAAAGAAGTACATAAACATAAAAAGCAGCCACACATTCGGGTTGGGACCATATAACCCCCTTATTAAGGTCTTGTCATCTATGGTCTCGAAGCTTAAAGTTAACTGTGGTGACCAGAAGTGCTGTTGATCAATAGGAATATTTATCGTCGCATGATGATGGGTAATTTTACCCATTATCTGCGCCTCATTGGTTTGAATCGCGTGTTGTAATTTTTCTAAGAGTGAGTCAATGCCATCTGGACTTTGTTTTTTAAACCTAGGACGGATTTCTAAAAATTCTAGTGACATGTTTACGAATATTCGCAATTCTTATCGGATTGCTACTGACGATTGTCACATTTATATTTTATTTCATTTTGCGTGCAACAAATTGCGACTATAAACGTCTAAACAATATAAAAGTGGAATGAAAAAATTTATTGTGAAAACTGAAATAATGGTTTGAACAACTAAAAGACATGAAATAAGCCTCTACCAGCTACACTTTTATACTTAATTACACACTACAGATCTTGCCACATGCAGCGATGCACTATGGCAGCGTGACACCGGTAGGGGCTTTTTCTTAACTAAAAAATTTTCACAAAAAAAAGCCCGGTCTTTAAACCAGGCTTTTTTCATACAGTTTGTTTAATCTTAAACTTCGATGTTGAATGTTGTTTTCACTGTAACTTCATGATCTACAGGAATTATTTCATCGTTCATGGCTTCAAGCTTAAAAGAAAACTTTCCACCTTTAATGTAATCCGTTAATTCTAAGTCAATACCCGATATCTCAATTGATTTCTGATCATCAAGAACTTCTGAAACTGTTGCCACTTCTTTTTCTGGTGAATTCTCACCAATAATGAACACTTTAGCAGACTTAACCCAGTTGAAGTTTCCTGTGGAAGGACTTTCTAAATTGATAGTTACGCTTTTTATTGTCGCTTTTTTGATCAAATCTGAAGAAACACCATTTTTTTCGAGTTCACCTTTAGGGTCTATTAGACCAGATTCAAGGATGTATGATGTGTCTGGATTTTCGGTAGCATCAATAGTCATGGCTACTGTTGCAAAGTTCAAGTCGTAATTGATTAGGCTTAAGTCATCACAAGAAGACATGAATGCAAGTAAACCAATAAGTAGTGCGGAGATTTTGAATTTCATTTTTTATATTTTTTACAAAATTTACATTTAATCATGGACTATACAAGACAAAAGCACAGTAATTCAGACCGTTCTGTTGGATGATAGACTGCTGAAGCTCACAGGAGATGAAAATCTGTTGAGTTGTTTTGAAGCTGGTTTAAGCGCTTTATACTTGTAAACTAAATTCTCGACCAATGAACAAAATGTTATGCATGTTTTCCGTTTTCATCATTCTTTCGGGATGTAATCAAGAAAAAGAAACTGACATGGACATACCGAAAATACCATTAAAAGAATTTTTTAAAAATCCTGAGGTTACGGGTTATGCACTATCACCAGACGGTAAAAACTTGGCATACCTAGCTCCAGTAAAACAGCGTCTAAACGTGTTTGTTAAAACGTTGAATGGCGAAAATGCAAAGCAAATAACGAAGGAGACCAAGCGAGATATTGCTGGGTTTATATGGAAAGGTAGTGACCGAATTTTGTATATGAAGGATAATGCAGGTGATGAAAACTTCGCATTGTTTGGATTGCAAATTGACAGCGGAATGATACAAGGGTATACCAATTTTGACAACGTATTAACCAATATTATCGATGACCTCCCAGATGATGATTTGCATGTAATCATTGGGATGAATAAGCGGAATCCTCAGATTTTTGACGCCTATAGATTGAACGTACAAACGGGCGACTTAACTATGATCGCCGAAAATCCAGGTAACATTTCAAGTTGGATGACTGATCATAAAGGGAAACTACGGGTTGCTATTCAAACCGACGGGGTGAATTCTTCAGTCTTGCACAGACTAGATGAATATGCAACCTGGGACACCATTATTACCACCAATTTCAGGGAAATGTTTAGTCCACAGTTTTTTGATTTTAATGATACAACCGTAGCATACGGGATATCAAATATTGGTAGAGATAAAGCGGCATTGGTTAAAGTCGATATGACTACAGGTAAGGAGTTAAAAGTGGTTTATCAAAACGACCTTAATGATATATCAGGTGCAGCATATTCGCACAGGCGCAAGGTACTTACATCGGTGTTTTGGATTGGGGATAAAGCACAACGGAGTGGTTTTGATCCGACCGTTGATGGGATATATAAACATTTGGAACAAGAATTACCTGGGGTTGAAATATATCTAACCTCAACAAACAAGGCCGAAACTATTTATCTTGTTAAAACGACCAACGATAAATCACGCGGGAGTTATTATAGCTTTTCAGTAAGTGACAAAAAGTTACAGAAGATTGCCGATGTATCCCCGTGGTTAAATGAGGCTTTTATGGCAGATATGAAGCCAATCACTTATAAATCGCGCGACGGACTTACCATTCATGGGTATTTAACTTTACCCAAAGGGGAAATTCCTAAAAACTTACCTGTGGTGGTTAACCCGCATGGTGGGCCATGGGCGCGAGATGTTTGGGGTTTTAACCCAGAGGTGCAAATGCTTGCCAATAGAGGGTACGCCGTTTTACAAGTCAATTTCCGCGGATCTACGTCGTACGGTCGTAGTTTTTGGGAGGCTTCTTTCAAGCAATGGGGTCAAAGTATGCAAAACGATATTAGTGATGGAATTCGTTATTTGGTTAAGGAAGGCATTGTAGATCAAAATCGAATCGGAATTTATGGTGGGAGCTATGGGGGTTATGCGACATTAGCTGGAGTTACCTTAACACCTGATTTGTATGCTTGTGCCATAGATTACGTTGGTGTAAGTAACTTATTTACGTTTATGGAAACAATCCCTCCATATTGGATTCAGTACCGAGAAATGCTTTACGAAATGGTTGGCGATCCAATCAAAGACAAGGAAATGTTATCGCGGTATTCACCTGCGCTTCATGCTGACCAGATCAAAACGCCTCTGTTTATTGCACAAGGAGCAAACGACCCACGTGTTAAACAATCTGAAAGCGACCAGATGGTTAAGGCCTTGAAAGACAAAGGTGTAGAGGTTGAGTATATGCTTAAGACCAACGAGGGTCATGGTTTTAGAAACGAGGAAAACAAATTTGAATTTTACGCTGCAATGGAGGTGTTTTTAGACAAGCACTTAAGACCAGATATGCATCGTAATCTGTAGTGTGGACATGTAATCTGGGATTTACTCAACTGAGTTCTGGATATTTGTGTATGAATCGTAAGCAATCTGTTTATGTACTAATTCTATTTGCACATATAGTTTCCTGCAGTTCAACCAAGAAACTGTCTTTACAACCCGGTTGTAGGTTACAATATGATTTGGTAGCGAACCAAAAGTCGCTGCGGGTTGATGTTACACTAGTTGAATCTAATGCTAAATGGAAGTTCAACTATGTCATTCAAGAAGACAACTTAGCGGCTCAATTATCGTCTTCATCGCGGGCGGTAAAAAATTCAACAGAGTTATATCACAACTTTAATGGGTCAGATAAGGTACTAAGTTCTAGTATGGCGTTGCGGTTGAGTGATACAACCTTCAAGTCTTTAAGAAGCGGAGTTAGTGCAGAGATATCTTATCGTATAGGATTTGTAAAAAACACGTATTCTTACAAAGTTGTTGAAAATCAGAAGATTAAGGTTTTGATAAACGACAAACAACGGCCCATAAACGTATTGTACATAGAAGACCTTTCTGATAAAGGTTTGGCTTTATGGGTTTGGGACAACCCAACTACGCCGTTGATTTTTAGACACAATCTAGGATATGAAATGGTCATGAACCAAATGCATATTCCTTAACTTGGTCGGATAAGTTTTACCAAATAGGGGAGTTTGTTATAGTGCAATACCGGGTAGTTTTCTTCCGTGCTTCCAAAGCTTTCGAAATATTGCTTAACACCTTTCAAATCTGACCCTTCAAAGTCAAAAATGTAATCACTTTCGCTATGTTTTTCCATTACTCTGGCAAGTAATACCGACATGGTATTCCGGTGTTTTTTCGTATTAATACTGGCAGCGAAAACATTAATAATACGGCTATACTTTTTTAGGAATACACCTGAGGCAAGTATGTCATCTCCGTTAGTAAGCTGATAAACCTCTGCACAACCTCTTTCCAACGCTTCAGCGAAAAGTTTGGTGGCTACATCGTATCCTTTATTACCAAGTTTAACCTTGCTTTCCAAATGATTTTTATAGAAGGTAATCACTTCTTCCACGTTCGATGTTTCGGTCAACTGCAATTCAGCAGATCGCTTTATATGCTTTCGAAGAGAACTTGAGAAATTTGAAACCACCGTGTTGTAATCGGTTTTCAACGGAAGAATTAAGTTCGTTTTTTGCGTACAACCTTCAACAATATTTGCATTATTAAAGGCGTAGTGAAGGCGCTTAAATTTACTTGGAATATGTTTAATAAAATCCTCAATGTCAACGGCTTTCGACGAATGAATAACGCCTAGTTGTTGGCTAAAAAATGGACGGTATACTTGTGAAATACCAAATAACTTTTTGTTAAATGGTAGAGGCATTACTGACGTGTAATCATCGGAAATAATGGCGTCCCATTGTCCTTCAGTGGTTACATTGAGATACCAAGAGTCAGCGTAAATTTTTGGATTTGTAGCGTTGGAAATGGCCACATCCCAGCGGTCTTGATCAATATCTTTATGCGACACGTAGTTAACGCTCATGGTTGCAAGAATACAACATTTGTCTTGTTGAGTAAATACCTTTCGTAGGCAAAACGGTTCGATTAAATAGTTTTGGTGTGGTTGTATGTGCTGTGTTATGGATGTAGACTAACCGTAATTTTCTATGTCAAAAGTCCACCCAGCATTTACCTTTTATCCATCAACCGGTATCAACCACCTAAAGTGGTTGTCAACCTTTAAGAGAACGTAGCACTATATTTAGTTCACGGGAACATCATGTTAAAATGATGAGGTACATTTGGTGAAGACAATCAGAACAATATAGAACACTATGAAAATCAAGAAAATCCTCCTGCTAACACTTAGCATCACACTTTTACCCTTTCTGTCAAACGCGCAACTCAAGACAAAACATGTTACAATTTTCAAGAATGGAACGGCGTTTATTCAAAAATCGGGTAAAGTGTCTGTCAACGCGGGTGCTTTTAAATGGTCTGATAATTTACCAGAAGCGATCTACGGAACGTTTTGGTTTTCATCACCTACAGGTACAATTCAATCGATAAAAAGCAAAGCAGATACTATTGAGAAATCCCGTAGTTGGACGTCATTTCTTGATCTAATCCAGTCTAACTTTGGAAAAACAGTGGAAATCACGATGACGAATGGGAAAGAAGTCAGTGGCGAAATTGTTTCGGCCAACGGAAGCGGCTCGGGTGCTTTAGTACTTATTAAAAACGCTACGGGCTATGAGCTGGTTAAGAATCACTTGATAGAAAGGGCTTCTATTAAAGGAGAACTTAAACAAACAGTCATATACAAAAATGTGCAGACTACCATTTCAGTAAATTTCAAAGAAGCCAAATCTTCTCAAAATTTGGAGGCAACGTATTTGTCGAAAGGGTTTAACTGGACTCCCATGTACAAGTTAGTGCTCGATGGTGAGCAGGGTGGTACATTGTCGTTAAAGGCGTCCATAAAAAATGATGCGGAAGATATTAAAAACGCACATTTAAACTTAGTTGTTGGCAGTCCTAATTTTTTGACGACGACACAACTCAGCGATTTAATATCTGACCAGTTTAACGTGTATAATCCCTCTTGGCAGAGCAATAATAATATGACGTTTGCCAATTCTATTTCTGGATTCTATGAGTCAAACGATAAAAGAGCACCAGCAAAAACAAACAATATTACAGCAGATGGAATAGCGGATTTGTATTTGTTTACGTTAGATGATTTCTCTTTGGAGAAAGGAGAACGGGCGTTTTATCCATTGTTTGAAACGAAGGTTAAAGTCGACCATAAATACGTTTGTAACCTGAATGGAAATTCAGTGGTTAACAACAACAATTACATCAAAAAGTACAACTCCTATTCTGATTTGGCTCAATTCAATCACCAGATAAAAATCTGGAATAATTCAGCAAATCCTTTCACGTCAGGTACGTTAATCATCAATCAAAACTTGAACGGTGTTAAACAGGCACTGGCAACGGCCAAATTGAATTATACGGCGATAGAGAACTGTTCGTATGTTACTATTTCAAATGCGCCAGATATTGAAATCAAAGAAGAAGAAGAAGAAACCTCAAGAACGGAAGCAACCAAATACTGGAATAAACATAAGTATGTCGCGATAAATGTCAAGTCAGAGATAACGGTTCATAATTACAAGTCGAAGAAAGCCCATTTGGAAATCAACCGGTTGGTGTACGGATCGTTAAAGAAGTCGGATGTAGCTTGGAAAAAGAAGACTGTGGCCAACACGTATTATGTAAACGAAGCGAGCAATGTTACTTGGGAAATGGATGTTGAACCAGGAGCAGAAAAGAAGATTACCTATTCGTACGTCGTTTATGTAAGAGGTTAATTCTGTCTGATGAGTATTAATCTTTCTTCTGGAATGCATTCAACAACCTTATAAGTAAGAAATTCATTGCTTAAAAAGTCTGGATAAAAGTAAAGTAGCTTCTTTTCGAAATCAAATACCCAATCGCGCCCATTGGCTATTTTACCAAATGAGAGCTTTCCGTATTGATGTGAATAGGGGTCAGTGGTATCCGGTTCCGGGTAATTGACAACATCCACAGAAAACTTGTCGTGCTCTGAGGTTGGATGGTCATTTTTGTTGATGGTTAAATAATAGTTTGTCCCATACCCAAAGCCAGTTGTGGTATCGCCAGAGAGTGAAATGGTATCACTCCAAAAAGTGCAGGATTCGCAAGATGGGGTCACCCATTTACCTATAAAACTGTAATCGGGTTGTGATTTAGTTAGCAGCCGTCTTTTGTAATAGTATGTTGTTTCGATAAACAGAGACGGTATAGTGTTTTCGTTACGTTCAATCAATACCAGCGCATCGAAACCCAACTTTGCGATATACATACTGGAGTTGTGTTTTCTTTTACGAAGACGAATGAAACTGCCAGACCTTCTTCGTTTAAACTTGCGCACTACCACTATGCTATCGTTTAATAATTCAAGGATAGTGTGCGATTTGAGAATGATGCGATTGCCCGTAAACTTCAGTGTGTGGTTGGAATTAAAATGTGTCGAATAACTTTCAACAGAATCACGATTTAGGTAACCATAACCAACACTAGACTGAACCAAGTCCCATGTACCCGTCAACACCGACTACGTGTCGAGCTGGGCGAAGGCACTAATGGCACTTAGCCAGGTTACACAAAACAAAAGACAACACTTTTTCACTATAGAAGAACGAGGTAGTTTTAGATTAAGTGTGGGTCTTTATATTTTTAACACCTTACCTGTAGCGACTGTATGGCCAGAGGTTACGGTTATGATATATATGCCTTTCTCCCAATTAAATATGCGTTTCATAGTGGATTAATTATGCCTAAAGCTATAAAAATTCATTGCGATGTCTATGAAACTAGTATCATTTATGGGTGTGGCGATTGTCTTATAATTTGAATTGTTTGTCTAAAACGTTCATAATCAAACCGCCAATTTCGAGGATGCGGTTTTATTCCCGGTTACATTTGAGTCTCTCAATACACGTTGAAAAATAGAATTTTAGCAAAATTGGCCGGTGAAACGGCGATATATGGTATCACGCATACCTTAGGACGACTGATAAATTTTTTATTGGTACCACTCTACATTAAGTTATTTGCGCCAGACGATTATGGTGTCATCAGTACGTATTACGCTGTGGTTGGATTTGCCATAGTAGTCCTGATGTATGGGATGGAAACGGCATTCTTTAATTTCTCTAGAGAAGAAAAGCCGGAAAGGGTATTTGCCACGGCTCAAATTTCACTGCTCGTCACTACTGGAGTTCTGATGTTTTTAGGGCTAACGTGCCAGCAGGGAATAGCCAATTTCTTAGAACACCCCGACCAAACAGATTATGTGCGAATTTTTGTATTCATACTAGCACTTGATGCCTTGTCTAACTTGCCCTTAGCTTGGTTGCGTTTCAAGAAAATGCCAATACGATTTGGCCTTATTCGAATTACAAACATTTTGGTCAACATTGGCTTCAACCTATTTTTTTTATTGTTGGTGCCGTGGTTGGTAAAAAAGGGTTACGACCTATCGTTTTTTGATCCTGAATTTGGCGTAGGCTATATTTTTCTGTCCAACTTGTTCGCAAGTATGGTCATGTTTGTGATGCTACTGCCTTATTGGAAGCCTATTTCGGAGGGTTTTGACGGGCATCTCTGGAAGCGGATGTGGAAATATGGCAGACCCCTGGTCATCATAGGCTTGGCTGGAATAGTCAATGAAATGATTGATCGAATATTGTTGCTTAAAATGCTTCCAAAGGAAGTAGCGGATTTCGAAATTGGTGTATACAGCGCTTTTTATAAGCTGAGTATGTTTATGACCATTTTTGTCCAGAGTTTCCGATTTGCAGCTGAACCGTTCTTTTTTGAACAATCAAAAGGAGAGGATCCTAAACTCATTTATGCCAAAGTGATGCATTATTTTGTAATCGCATTGTGCCTCATATTTTTGGTTACACTGGTGTTTCTAAAACAAATCGGACCTCTCATCATTACACGTGAGGTATACTTTAGGCACCCCAATGCCATGATGCTTACGCCAATTTTACTCCTTGCCAATTTGTTTCTAGGGGTTATGTACAACCTAAACATCTGGTACAAATTGAATGACAAAATGAGAATTGGTATGTGGATATCGATTGGTGGTGCTTTAGGCACGATAGCATTAAATGTCGCACTAATACCAGTGATAGGGATTCTGGGCTCAGCCATAGCCACTTTGGTTGTGTACTTTGGCATGGCGCTGGCCAGCTATATGCTTGGTCAAAAGCACTATGCCGTACCATATAATGTAAAAATGATTGCTTTTTATATCATTTTATGTCAAGCCTTGTATTGGGTTTACGCGTTTTTGAACCGAATTTTAAGCGATTACGCTTTATTGTGGTCAGCACTGACATTAATCGCTTTTATTGCGGTGGTTTACATGATAGAACGTCCAACGAAAAACCGTAAGTTTGCCGCTTAAATGAAGGACGCACTTCACATACAAACCGTCAATCTTTCTGACTTAGAATTGCCTAAGCATGAAACAATTAACTCAGCGGGAGTAGATCTTCGTGCAAACCTGGAAGAATCTATCGTTCTTGAATCATTACAACGAAGGTTGATACCCACGGGATTAAAAATTGCCCTGCCTGACGGGTTTGAAGCCCAAATTAGACCTAGAAGTGGTTTGGCATATAAACACGGTATTACAGTTTTAAATTCACCAGGCACCATAGATGCTGATTATCGTGGTGAAATTAAGGTGCTACTTGTGAATTTGAGTAACGAAGCATTTACCATAAACAGAGGAGATAGAATAGCTCAGATGATTGTATCGTCCTATGAAAAAATAGTATTAGAAATAACCGATAGCTTACAAGAAACCGAACGCGGTTCTGGGGGTTACGGCAGCACAGGAAAAGGTTAAAATAAATTAAGATGAATATTATAATTCCAATGGCCGGGATGGGAAAGCGAATGCGGCCACACACATTAACAACACCAAAACCATTATTACCAATCGTTGGGAAACCAATTGTACAACGTTTGGTCGAAGACATTGCCCATGTTTGCGATGAAAAAATTGACAACATTGCTTTTGTTGTGGGACCTAACTTTGGTGAGGATGTTTATGCTGACTTACATGACATAGCCAACTCTTTAGGTGCAGTTGGCCATATTTGTGTTCAAGAAGAGGCACTGGGTACAGCTCATGCCGTGTATTGTGCAGAGAAAGTATTAGATGGCAACGTAATTGTTGGTTTTGCGGATACGTTGTTCAGAGCAGACTTTACGATCGACCCGTCTAAAGATGGTGTCATTTGGGTAAAACAAGTCGATGATCCAAGTGCTTTTGGTGTAATCAAAATGTCGGAAGACGGCGTAATACGTGATTTTATTGAAAAACCGGAAACATTTGTTTCGGATCTAGCCATCATTGGCATCTACTATTTCAAAGACGGTGCACGTCTTAGAAAAGAGATAAAATATTTGCTTGACAACAACATCACTGAAAAAGACGAATTCCAGCTTACCAACGCGCTTGAAAACATGAAAAATGATGGCCTCGAGTTTGTTCCTGGAGAGGTAACAGATTGGATGGATTGTGGCAACAAGAATGCAACTGTTGATACGAATAAACGCGTATTGTCTCATCTGTCGGATGAGAAACTCATATCAGCTAGCGCTAAAACGATAAATGCAACGATCATTGAACCTTGTTATCTTGGCGAAAACGTAGTGATTGAAGATTCTACCGTAGGACCACATGTTTCTGTTGGAGACAATACCGTTATCAAAAACTCCGTTATCTCGAATAGTATCATTCAAACAAATACGCAGATTAGAAATGCCTCATTTGAAAATTCGATGATTGGTAATTTCGTAGAATACGATGGGAAGTCAAGTCAACTGAGTATTAGCGACTTTAGTACAGTAAAAGACAATTAATTAATGACATATAACCCGCTCCGCATATCCATCTATTTGGTTGCTGCTGTTTTGTTAACGGCTTGCGCGGGTAAAAAAGGTTTGCCATCGGCGAGCAAACTTTCATATAACGAAAGAGCTCAATTCGATCAATTATATTTTAAAGCCAGCAAAGAAAAGGTGCTGGGTAATTACACGGAATCTGCCAGGCTGT
>Ga0209630_10002617_pt1 | contig 17149 bp, 17 predicted proteins | sample COG_01_FD_184745 | JGI IMG/M metagenome (GOLD analysis project Ga0209630, IMG submission 184745) | Pelagic Microbial community sample from North Sea - COGITO 998_met_01 (SPAdes) (version 2) | ecosystem: Environmental > Aquatic > Marine > Neritic zone/Coastal water | place: Helgoland, sampling... | reverse complement strand
GTGCTCGTGTGTACCCGACCGAAAACATTGGACTCAATTTTGAATTAAATCTTGGTGCACCAAATATTATTGGATTTGGCGCCGTCGTAAAACTTCCTTAACACCCCAAAATTTAGTCTTAACACGGCTCACTTCAGATACGTGTCAGAACTACGACATTCTAATGACGTGAATCTTACAACCTTTGCTCAACAAGTGCGTTCTATATACAAGTGCTTGCAATAGCAGGTACAAAACAAGTTTAATAGTGGTAAATTAAATTTCAGTTTTAGTTTTTGGTTACGAAAGGGGAATCTTAGGGTTCCCTTTTTGTTTTCGACAAGGCCTCAGTTTAATTTGTATTCTTTCTAAATAAATGCCCCTAGATAACTGGGGAAAACAATTGCTTTATTCTTTTTAAAAACCCCTTATTTTTGCCAAAATTGCAGGGAAGGCACAGGACATTCCGGTGTCGACACAACTCCCTGAAAATAAGAGGTTAATGAAAAACTTTTCATCAAAAAGTATGCGATTACAGTTTCTTAAAACGAGTGCTTTTGCATTTTTACTCGTTCTATCATCTCTGCAAGGATTTGCAGCATTAAAAATTGAAACAAGTGCCACTGGACTTCCTGTATCGGAAGAAACAATTAAATCAGGGGAGGCTTTGTTCAAATCCAAGTGTCAATCTTGTCACCAACTAAACAGACGTTCTACTGGTCCTGCCTTAACGGGTGTGACAGAACGACGAGAAATGGATTGGTTGATTCAGTGGATTCGAAACAACAACGAGTTACGTCAATCAGGTGATGCAGACGCCATCGCTATTTACAATGAATACAATGGTACTGCCATGAATGTATTTGCTGATTTGAGCGACGACCAAATCAAATCCATTTTAATGTATACCGAAAACGGCCCTTTAGCAGCTCCAGTTGTTGAAAGCGGAGGCGTTGAACAAAAACTAGACGAAGGGTTATTTAATAAAACCAATTGGGTCTTGTTTTGGTTGTCAATACTCGTTTTTGTCGTGATTATTCTAATCATTAAAACAATTGACATTGTTGGTAAACTAACTGGCAAAGAAGTAATTCCTTGGAACAACATTAACGCTGGTTTGATGCTGGCATTCTTGATCGTAGGAATGATTGCTGGTTTATATGAACTGTCAATCCATAGTAAATATCTATTACTCTCAAATGCGTCTTCTGCGCATGGTGGGGAACTAGACAGAATGATGAAGATTACCTTTATCATCACTGGATTTGTATTTTTTGTTACTCAAATCGTCCTGTTCACATTTGCATTCAAGTACCGAGCGAAAAAAGGTGTAAAAGCGTTACACTATCCGCACAACGATAGATTAGAAATTATTTGGACTGCAATTCCAGCCGTTGTGTTGACCATATTGGTTTTAGGCGGGTTAAAAGCTTGGACCCACATCAACGAAAAGCCAGCTGAAGGTACAGCTCAAATAGAAGTATTTGCACAGCAGTTTGCTTGGCAAGTGCGCTATCCTGGTGCCGATGGTAAGTTAGGTAACTCAAGTCACAACTTAATTTCAGAAAAATCAAATCCATTAGGTGTTGCCGTTACCTACAAAGCACAGGAAATCTTAACCGAGTTAGAGGCAGACTTAAAATACTACGAAGAAGCCAAAGCCGGATTACCTGAAAAACTTGGAGATTTAAAATCTACTTTAGGTGGACGTGTTGGTAAGGATCTCAAAAATCACCTTAAACTCATTGAAGAAATTGAGTCGGGCAAAGAAGCTTCTTTCTACGATTTACAATTGAGAAGAAGAAACACTCAGATCAAGCGAATTAAATTGTCATTATCTGGAGATGCGCCATTATATACAGCAGCTGCTAACGATGACATTATCTCAGACGAGATTCACTTGGTAGTAAACGAACCTATTACGTTTAAGTTGCGTTCAAGAGACGTAATACACAGTGCTTTAATGAAAGAATTTAGAGCGCAAATGAACGTTGTTCCAGGTATCCCTACACAATTCACGTTTACTCCAATCACTACAACTAAAGGGCGTAGAGATGAATTAAAGAACCCTGAATTTGACTATCACGTTATCTGTAACAAGATATGTGGAAACTCTCACTTCAACATGAAAATCAAAATCGTCGTTGAAACACAGGCAGAGTATGATAAATGGATGGCAGATCAAAAAGCAACGTTTGCTCGAGAAGAAGCTGAAGAAGCGCCTGCTGAGGCACCAGCTGAAGAGAACACAACTGAACCAACCGAAAACAGTGGCGAAGTAGCCATGAACTAATTGAATTAAAATTTTAAGTAACGATACGAAGATGAGTAACGATCACGGACATCACAAAGAAACCTTCATTTCGAAGTACGTATTTAGTATGGATCATAAGATGATATCCAAGCAATTCCTGATTACAGGAATTATCATGGGTGTTATGGGTGTGGCCATGTCGATATTATTTCGTTTGCAACTTGCTTGGCCAGACACGAGTTTCCCAATTTTAAACTGGTTGTTTGGTGACCAATGGGCACCCGAAGGCCGTTTAGATTCTGGATTTTACATGGGATTGGTAACAATTCACGGTACAATCATGGTATTCTACGTACTTACAGCAGGATTGAGTGGTACTTTTTCGAACCTTTTGATTCCATTACAAGTTGGCGCACGTGATATGGCATCGCCATTTATGAACATGCTTTCTTACTGGTTCTTCTTTCTTTCTAGTGTCGTGCTAATGAGTAGCATGTTTGTTTCTACTGGACCTGCATCAGGTGGTTGGACAATCTATCCTCCATTAAGTGCATTAGCCAAGGCAATGCCTGGTTCCGGTTTAGGAATGACTTTGTGGCTGATTGCCATTATTCTGTTTATTGTATCCGCCCTGCTTGGCGGTATTAACTATATCACCACAGTTCTGAACATGAGAACGAAAGGTATGTCAATGAACAGAATGCCACTAACTATTTGGGCATTCTTATTGACAGCAATCTTAGGATTACTTTCTTTCCCAGTTTTACTAGGTGGTGGTTTACTGCTTATGTTTGATCGACTGGCAGGTACTAGTTTCTACTTATCAGATATTTTCTTAGGTGGTGGTATTGGTGCACTTGAACAATCAGGTGGTAGTCCAATCCTTTTCCAGCACTTGTTCTGGTTCTTAGGTCACCCAGAGGTTTACATTATCATTATGCCAGCCTTGGGTATTACCTCTGAAGTTATAGCAGTAAATTCAAGAAAGCCAATTTTTGGTTATACGGCTATGGTTATCTCATTGATAGGTATTGCAGTATTGTCCTTTTTGGTTTGGGGTCACCATATGTTTATAACAGGTATGAATCCTTTCTTAGGAACAGTATTCCTGATTATGACCTTAATTATTGCCGTTCCATCTGCCGTAAAAACCTTCAACTATCTGGCCACTTTATGGAAAGGTAGTATTCGGTTTACAAACGGGATGATGTTTGCCATTGGTTTGGTTTCCTTTTTCATCACTGGTGGATTAACTGGGTTATTTCTAGGAAATGCGGCGTTAGATATTTCTTTACACGATACGTACTTCGTTGTAGCTCACTTCCACTTAGTTATGGGTAGCTCTGCGATATTCGGGATGATGGCAGGTATTTACCATTGGTTCCCTAGAATGTTTGGAAGAACAATGAATAAGACATTGGGCTATATTCATTTTTGGTTGACATTTATCTCTGCGTATATGGTGTTCTTCCCAATGCACTTCCAAGGTTTGGCTGGTGTACCAAGAAGATATTACACATTTGATATACTTCCTGAATTTGCTCCATGGTTAGACGTTAACGTGTTTATTACGATGGCAGCTATATTAGGAGGCGTTGCACAAATCATATTCCTATGGAACTTCTTCTCAAGCATATTTGCTGGAGAAAAATCAAGTCAAAACCCATGGGGTGCGAATACACTTGAATGGACATCTCCTGTAGAGCATATCCACGGCAACTGGCCTGGTGAAATTCCAACTGTCTATCGTTGGCCTTATGACTACAGTTTACCTGATATGGATGAGGATTTTGTTCCTCAGAACGTCCCAGATGAAGGTAGTAGTGAAGAAATACATGTGACACCAGTTAATCCTGTGTCGTCAGATGCAAAGAAAGAACCTGAAGAAAGTAACGTAATGTTCTTTACGATGGTTAAAAACTGGTTCGGGTTAGGTAGAGCATAAATTGTTCAAACCTCAATTCTTTAATCGGTTTTGTGGCCTGTCGATAATCGGCATAATCATCCTATTTTTTTTAGGAGGCTTGGTCAGAATAACTGGTTCAGGAATGGGTTGTCCGGATTGGCCAAAGTGTTTTGGAAGTTGGGTTCCACCTACTTCGGTTGATCAACTACCTGAGAACTACGAAGAAGAATATATAGTTAAACGAAAAGTAAAGATTGCTCACTTGGCAGACGTACTTGTAAATATGGGAATGACGAATAAGGCAGAGGTGCTTTTATCCACCACTAAGGAGGATTATTCCACCGAGCCTTTTAATGTCCGCAAAACATATACGGAATATGTTAACCGGCTATGGGGTGCCCTTACAGGTATATTCACCTTGCTAACAGTCGTGTCATCTTTCCAGTTTCGCAATACGCATATTGCCTTGTTTTGGTACAGTTTCTTTGGAACCTTATTTGTTGTTTTAAATGGCTGGCTTGGATCTGTGGTCGTAGATACCGATTTACTCGGCGGTGTCGTTTCGCTGCATTTCGTTCTTGCTTTTATCTCATTAACATTTTTCATGATTGCCTATTATTGGGGTAAAGGAAAAGAAGGCACATCAAACAAGTTGATTAAGAGTTTGGTTGTACTAGGTCTCATATTGAGCACTGCACAATTGTTAACCGGCACTAATGTGCGAGAAGGAATAGATAGGTTTGGTAATGCCGGAGTAAAAATAGGCCTCGGTAATTTTGAACTTTTAGGTACGGCGTTTAACGTACATAGGTTACTGGCTTTAATTAGTGGAATCGTATTGATATTCCTTTTCATTCAAAACAAAAACAAAACTGCGCGTCCTAAAACAGGCATGATCATATTGGTGACAACCATATTTGTGGCATTACAAGCACTTACTGGAATCCTAAACATTCGTTTTGATTTTCCAGCACTAGCACAGCTATTACATGTAACCTTAGGAAGCTTGACACTTGTGTCATTTATATATTTAACGATCCAAGAATTTAAATCTAATCGTGTTACGCATGTCTACTAAAACAGCAACATCCATATTGCCAATATCGCTGACAGCGAAACTGCAGGATTATCATCAGTTAGCTAAAACAAGGCTAACCATCACAGTGGTTCTATCTGCTGTGTTTGGATTTTTAATTGCAGCGAATGGTGCAACAAATTATGGTGACATTTTCGCCTTGATTTTTGGTGGGTTCTTTGTTGTGGCTTCATCAAACGGACTTAATCAAATCATTGAGAAAGACTTTGACAAGTTAATGATGCGTACGAATAACCGACCGGTAGCAACCAATCGGATGTCTATAAAAGAAGCCGCTATATTCTGTACCATTAGTGGTGTATTGGGTGTTTTCATCTTAGGCCAATATCTCAACCAAATGAGTGGATGGTTAGGCCTTTTTGCCTTACTAAGCTATGCCTTTCTATATACACCGTTAAAACGAATTAGCCCAATTGCAGTGTTTGTTGGAGCATTTCCAGGTGCTATTCCTCCATTATTGGGTTGGGTAGCCGCAACAGGTACTCTGTCTTGGGGTGGATGGGCACTATTTGCCATTCAGTTTATCTGGCAATTCCCACATTTCTGGGCTATCGCTTGGGTATTAGACGACGATTATCAACGAGCTGGTTATCGCTTACTTCCATCAAAAACAGGAAAAGATAAAAAATCAACCGCATTAACGATTTGGTATATCGCTTTACTGATACCTTTAAGTTTAGTTCCTTACTTGTTAGGAATAACGGGTTGGGTGTCTGCACTCATAGCCGTTGCAGCAGGATTGGTGTTTTTAACACAAGGAATTAAGTTTCATAAATCGCCTACAACAAAAGAAGCTAAGCGCTTAATGTTTTATTCGATTATATACAATCCATTGGTTTTATTGGCATTTGTAATTGACAAAATATGATTAGGGCAGCACAAATGGAAGAATATAACAACAACGGAAAAATGCACCCAAAGAAATTCTCTTTGGTACTGCTTATCGTTGGTATGACGATGCTATTTCTCGGTTTAACCAGTGCCTTTTTAGTTCGTGAAGCTGAAGGCAATTGGCTTCACTTTAGTTTACCTCCTCAATTTGTAGGTAGCACAGTTGCCGTTGTGATCAGTTCATTGTCAATGTACTTTGCCTATTATTCAGCGAAAAAAGACAACCTAAAAAGTGTCACAATCGGCATGGCAGTGACGCTTGTTGCTGGTTTGAGTTTTGTCTATTTCCAATACTTAGGATTCAACGACATGGCCGATAGAGGTATTTACTTTTCGCCCGCCAACGGAAGTGCAGGTGGCTTAGTAAGTGGTTCTTTCGTCATTATGTTTATTGCCTTGCACTTGCTGCATTTATTAGGTGGTATCATATTCGTTACCGTCGTTTTAGTAAAGAGTTTAATGTTAAAAGTTCATAAGAAGGATACGCTGTCGATCAGTATGTGCAATACATACTGGCACTTTGTAGGAGTCTTATGGATATATTTATACCTGTTTTTAAATTTTGCACCGCAACTTTAGATTATTATGTCAAATACCGCAGTAAGCACAACGTCCACATGGGCTGGAGGGAAATCACCATTTAAAATAAGCTACGGAAAGCTTATGATGTGGTTCTTCCTACTTTCTGATGCATTCACCTTTTCTTCTTTGTTGGTTGGTTATGCCACCGTTAGATTCTCATTCCCTCAAGCGAATGAAACTCAAATGGCAGAACTAAGAAAAGAAATGCCGTTTGGAACTGATGTTCATGAAATGTTTCATGCTAACCCAGATGGGTTTGTTGGAGCAATGAATGACCGAGGAATTTTTGCTGAAACACAATGGCCAGCTCCAGAGTTGGTATTTAATCACTTCCCAGGTCATCACTTACACTGGCCTCTGATGTTTGTGAGTTTAATGACTTTTATACTCATTATGAGTAGTGTCACCATGGTACTTGCCGTTGAGGCGGGCCAAAGGATGGAGCGGAAAAAAGTAGAGATATTTATGCTACTGACAATCATTGGTGGACTGATGTTCCTTGGTTGTCAAGCGTGGGAATGGACCAAATTTATAGGTGAGGGTGCAAAACTGTATACCAACCCATTTGGGCCAGTTACATTTGCGGCACTTTTCTTCTTGGTAACGGGCTTCCACGGATTCCACGTACTGAGTGGTGTAGTGATAAACTTTATTATTTATTTAAACGTGCTTAAAGGAACATACGAAGAACGAGGCCATTACGAAATGGTTGAAAAAGTTGGTCTATATTGGCACTTTGTAGACTTAGTTTGGGTATTCGTATTTACCTTCTTTTACCTTATATAGTAACCTTTAATCGTATCATATCATGAGTAATCATAAAACACCAGTAGACATACACGACGAAGTAAATTACGATCCAACAGTTTGGGTACCAAAAGCACATTCGCATGGTACTAAAGGGTTATGGAAAACGTTTTGGATTCTTTTGTTCCTTACAATCGCAGATATTGGATTGTATTTTACCTTAGAACCTGGCACCTTCCGAAATGGCGTATTTATCTTTTTAGGTGTCGTTAAAGCAGCATTTATCGTGTATAGCTTTATGCACTTAACTTTTGAACACACAGGGCTTAAAAAATCGATTGTATTACCAATGCTTTTCGTGATTTACCTGATTGTGTTAATGCTATCTGAAGCCTATTACTGGCTTGATTTAAACTGGTTATAGTGGATAAGCAAAAGCGCGGTCGCATTGCGCTCGCTTTATTTATACTAATACCTATTGGCCTTTACTTCCTCTGGAGCAAAGCAAAGGAAACCTTCATTCCCCTAGATTATATGGGATCTTATTATGCAGACACTTCTTTGTTGGCAAATAAGGCACTTATTGATTCAACGATTGGCGATAATTACTATGTTACTGGCGACAGTATCATGGAGATATGGACGGTTAGAGATTTTGAATTAGTTGATCAAACGGGATCTCCCATTTCACTTAAAACCTTTGAGGACAAAATAATAGTCGCCAACTTCTTTTATGCAACTTGTCCAGAGCTTTGCCCTCGAATGAATAACAACCTTCGGTTGGCTGTAGAGGCTTTTAAATACGATTCAGATGTTGTCTTCTTATCACATACCGTTCATCCAGAACATGACTCTGTTCCGGTTTTAACAGCGTATGCAAAGAAATACAACTATGCGAGCGACAAGTGGTATTTTGCTACTGGTTTTAAACATGAAATTTATGATTTAGCCGTAAATCACTATCATGCAGCGGCACCGAGCCCTGATGGCAAGTATGATTTCATCCATAGTACGATGGCCTTTTTGGTAGATAAGAATTTAAGAGTTCGGGGTTACTTTGAATCAAGAAACAATCCGAAGTTTGCTACAGAAGTAAAAAACGGCATAAAAGGCCTCCAGGCTGAATATGCCCAAAATAAGCGTAACGAGAATGATTAAAAACGACAAACTTTTCTATCGCATTGCACTAGCCGTATCGGCAGTTGTTTTTTTGTTGGTAGTTGCCTTGAATAAAAGACTCATCGAACCTCCGTCTGATTTCCCTAACATCATTTACAGGTTTCCGATGTTTAATGCAATCATAAATGGGACCTGTTCCGTTCTACTTATTCTAAGCCTTAGAGCCATCAAACAGAAAAAGATTTCTCTTCATAAAAAACTGAATATTACCACCTTCTTGCTATCGGCAGTTTTTCTGATGCTCTATGTAGTATATCACTTCTTTGTTACACATACTGCCTTTGGAGGTGAAGGCGCTATCAAAACCGTTTACCTAATTATTCTAACATCGCATATTATACTTGCAGCACTTGTACTTCCACTTATTCTCATTGCTTTTTATTTTGGTTTGAATAATAAAGTTGAGAAGCACAGACGTATCGTACGTTTTGCTTATCCAATATGGTTGTTTGTTACAATTTCAGGCGTTGTGGTTTACTTGATGATTAGTCCATACTACCAATACCCTTTCTAGGATGAAAGCAAAGATTCAATATGTCTTACAAAGAATCTTAGGCCTAAAAACATATTTAAACCTTTTCTCTTGGTATAAGATTAAAACCTTGCATAGCGATAAAGGGGAGAATGACTTCTTTCACTTTGTCAAAATGATTCCAGAAGGAAGTAATGTACTTGACGTCGGAGCCAATATTGGTATCATGTCTTACTACCTTTCTAAAAAAGTGGGTGACGGTAAAGTATATGCCTTCGAACCTATGCCTCAAAACTTAGCAACCCTCACTTGGATTAAGCACAAGTTTAAGCTTGGTAATGTATCTATATCTGATGTTGCATTAGGTAACGAAAATGGAACCATAGAGATGGTGATGCCTGTGGTCGACAATGTTAAGAAGCAAGGCTTGAGCCATGTCTTATCAGACGACATTAAAGACTTTAATGAAGGTGACACCTTTACAACGACAATCACTAAGCTCGACGACTTACCGTATCTCAAAAAAACAGCATTATCAGCCATTAAAATCGACGTAGAAAACTTTGAATATCATGTTTTCTTAGGTGGTGAACAGCTCATTAAAACAAACAAGCCAATCATTTATTGTGAACTCTGGGACAATGAGAACAGATACAAATGTTTTGACTTGTTAAAGTCATATGGGTACAAGATACAATTCATGCAAAATGATGCATTAATTACATTTGATGCGAATAATCATACCACACAAAACTTCTTCTTTGTCCCTGAATAATTACCTTTGTTCTATGCAAAACGCAATTCGTAAAGTATTATTAATCGCATTTGTTATGATACTAGCAGGTGTATTTAGCGAAGTCTATGCACAATGTCCTATGTGCAGAAGCGCGGTGGAATCTGCAATGCAAAATGAAGACAACACGGTAGGTGTAGGATTGAATAAAGGCATTCTTTATTTACTGGCGTCACCTTATTTAATTGTTGCCTTTGTTGGCGGGTTGTGGTATCGCAAAAATCGAAAAGCTAAGAATGGCTAAAACTTCTGCTTTACAAGCATTCTTAACTGGCCGCTGCCCAAAGTGCAGAAGTGGTCAGATATTCAAAGGCAGTTTATTCAGTAAACATTTTAAAGACGTTCATACCCATTGTACACATTGTAATGTGAAGTATGAGCAAGAACCTGGTTTCTTTTGGGGTGCCATGTACTTTAGTTACGCATTAATCGTGGGGCTTCTGATCGTTTTATCTGTAATCATGTTTACTGTTTATGACGATCCTTCGTTGTTCTTTTTAAGCTCCGTCATTATCGGAATTGCTGTTCCAATGACGCCACTAACGATGCGGCTGTCTCGGTTATTACTAATCTTTTTGGCGGCACCTTACCGTAAGTTTAAACCAGAACTACACAAATAATGCGCCTTGGTTTGTGCGTATTGATCACGTGCATCATTTGTTTTTCTTGCAACGAAAACAAGGTTAATTCTCCTTACGATATCCCAGGCACTTATCTGTACGTATCTCACCACCCCAACGGTCAAATCCATACGAGTGTTCAATTAATTCATTATAAACAAGACGGCTTGTTGCGCATGTTTTATCCAAACGGTCGTTTAAAACTTAGTCAGTATTGGGTGTATGGCAACCGCAAAGGAGATACGAGGTTCTATGACTCTACTGGTAGCTTATTGCTGCATACGGAGAAGAAATTTAAAATTAACCAAGGCTTGCAGCGTTATGGCACCTACGAATACGTTAGAGACACGGTTCATTTTCCAAATAATGAAGACGTATTCAATCAACTGCCTCTGGAGAATCTAACGGTAGTAGTACCCGACGTTCTTGAAAAACTGGATTCGTTGGTAGAAATTATACCCTCAACCATTCCGAGTAAAGACGGCAACCATTACTATACAATATTGATTCCGAACGTCCCGTTTACGACCTTACGATTATCTACAACGAGTGGTATTGTGAGGTCAGCGTCGCAACTTGATTGCGGATACCAAAGAATTGACAAAGTATTTGGGCGGTGTTTTGAGCTGATTCCGAATGATTCTATAACCACAATGGATCTCAAAATATCTGCTGTCATTAACCAGCAAGAGATACAATTTACAACTAGGCGAATAGAGGTTGTACAAAAAACTCCGGCAACATAAAGTTACCGGAGTTTGCACTTTTTATACTAATTAAAGTCTTAAGATTCTTCTGCTGTTGCAGCGACAGGTTCAGCGTCACCTAACACCTTCGCTTTAACTTTATCCTCAATTTCGTCCATTAATTCCGGATTATCCAGCAATAGTTTTTTTACTGAGTCTCTACCCTGTCCTAGCTTTGTTCCATTGTAGCTAAACCAACTTCCACTTTTCTTTACAATTTCAGCCTCAACCCCTAAGTCAAGCACTTCGCCTGCTTTAGAAACACCTTCGCCGTACATGATATCAAATTCGATTACTCGGAAAGGCGGAGCAACTTTATTTTTAGCCACCTTCACTTTAACACGGTTGCCAACAATGTCAACCCCATCTTTTATTTGTCCTATTCTACGAATATCCAAACGAACTGAAGAATAGAACTTCAACGCATTACCACCTGTGGTTGTTTCAGGATTCCCAAACATGACACCTATCTTCTCACGAAGCTGGTTAATGAATATACAAATACATCCTGTTTTGCTAATTGTACCCGTTAGCTTACGTAAAGCCTGAGACATCAAACGCGCTTGCAAACCCATTTTTGAATCTCCCATGTCACCTTCCAATTCAGCACGTGGTACCAAAGCTGCAACTGAGTCAATTACGATAATATCGATGGCACCTGAACGAATCAAATTATCGGCTATTTCTAAAGCCTGCTCTCCGTCATCTGGTTGAGCAATCAGTAATTCGTCTGTATCAACACCAATTTTTTCAGCATAGAACCGATCAAAAGCGTGTTCAGCATCAACAAAAGCAGCAATGCCACCTTTCTTTTGTGCTTCAGCAACACAGTGCATCGCTAACGTTGTTTTACCAGATGCTTCTGGACCGTATATCTCAACAACACGACCTTTTGGTAAACCGCCTATACCCAAGGCCATATCTAAGCCCAAAGATCCAGTGGATATTGAAGGAATATTGACAACGGAATCATCATCCATTTTCATGACAACACCCTTGCCATACGATTTCTCTAACTTGTCAATCGTAAGTTTCAGTGCTTTTAGCTTCTCTGCGTTTTCGTTCGCCATTTGTATAATTTTTTACGTAGTTCAAATATAAACCATGCGTAAATTCAACGAATCTCCTCCCACTATTTGTTGATAAGTAAACTCCTAATGAAGCCTCGACCATACGTTAAGCACAAAAAACAACGTTAATGTGGAAATGTTCTACTGCGTAACACGCTGTGTTCATTTAATTTTGAGTGATTTATTTTATGGGTAAAAGAGCGCTTTTTCTATTGTTGAGCTTGGGTTTCATTGGCCAAGTATCTGTCTTTGGTCAAACAGACACGTCAACGACTATGTCGATTGACATCAAATCGGATTACGAACCCAAAGTATCTGCGGCTAACAAGATTATCACGAAACCAGATATACAACCGATCAAAAGTGAAAAACCAAGTTTCACATACGACTTACCCAATTTTGCCTATTCGGTATTACCAACTTACAGAGCCGCTAAAGCGATTGGAATAAAATCTGAACGAGATGAGCCGTTATTTGGCAATTATTTTAAACTGGGCGGAGGTAACTTTCTTACTCCTTATGCCGAGTTGAGAATTCATAGTGTTAGAAATAAAAAATACAACTACGGGTTTTACGGCAAACACCTGTCGGCCAATGCTGGAAAACCTGAAAACGCAGATTTCAGTGACAACCATCTAGGTGTGGTTGGATCTAAAATGGGGAACAAAGGAGAACTCACCGGCAAACTTGATTATGAGCGTCATGTCGTTCATTTTTATGGCTATGACCCAGATAGTTTTACTTTCGAAAAACGTGAAATCAACCAAATTTTCAACGACTTTAATGGCCAAGTACTGTACAACCGTGGGTATGACGAAAAACGAATTGGCACTCAGTTGGGATTTAACTTCTATACATTTGGAACCCATGGAAACCGCAGAGAAAATGATTTTGACGCAAGCTTCCGTTCAAAGTTCAAACTCGGACAGCGACGAGAAGTTGATGTAGATGGCCAAGTAGATTATACAAACATCATTGACAACGCTTCGCCAGCTTATGCACGAACATTTGTACGCGTACTTCCCTCCTATTCATTTCGATACAAAAAAGTTGATTTAAGGATAGGTGCGAATGCTGTTGTAGCTATTGATAGCGTTGGTGGAACTTTTAGATTATTCCCGGATGTAGACGTTGAACACTTTTTAGTCCCTAAAAAAGTACGCGCGTTTGCCGGACTAGACGGAGACGTTAAAAAGAACAGCCTCAGACAGCTTTCCTACGTAAACCCATTTGTAAGCAACGATATAGAGATTCGGAATACCGTTAACAGTTTTAACATATTTGGTGGTTTAAAGGGCGTATTGATCAAGAAGATCGACTATTTATTGAAAGTCCGTTACTCCATTGACAATGACTTACCCCTGTTTCTTACTGATTCTGTAGCCACCAGATCTTTTGGTGTTGTGTACGATGACGTTCAAACCGTTGCATTTACAACCGGATTGGGGTATCGTCTGGATGAGAAATTTTTCATTCAGTTTAATACAACCTTATACAACTACAAAGCAGACCAGCAAGAACAGGCATGGCAGTTACCTGCTATAGACGCAGATTTGAATATGCGATTCACAGTTGCAAAAAAGCTGAACATGCGCGTTCAACTGTACGCTATTGGCGAAAGATTTCAACGTGATATGTTCACCGAGTCTAAACCTGTAGAGACCTTGTCTCCATTTCTCGACGTAAACGTTATGGCAGACTATAGATACAAGAAAAACATCTCGTTCTTTTTAAACGTAAATAATATTTCAAATTCTAGGTACCAAAAATGGTATGCATATCCATCTTTTGGGCTTAATTTGTTGGCAGGAATTACCTTTTCACTATAACTTGAACGCAACGAATTAAATATATGGAGTTAATCGATTTAGTTTCCGAATTATTATATAACAAAAACTGTGTTATCATTCCCAATTTTGGTGGGTTTGTCGGGAATTTTAAGTCTACAGATTTCGATGAAAATCGACTGCTTGTATCTCCTACTCGAAAGCGTGTTGCTTTTAACGAAAGCTTGATTGAAAATGACGGTTTGTTAATTCATGCACTTCAAAAGCGTAAAGGCATTTCTTATGAACAGAGTGAAAAAGAAGTGGCATTGTTTGCTTCTTTCCTTAAAGATAGACTTGCGAAGTATAAAAATTACGAGTTTAAGAATCTTGGGTCGTTGTATCTAAACAAAGAGGATAAACTAATCTTTGTATCCTACGACGGAGCCAACTTTCACAAAAAAAGTTACGGCCTTTCAGACGTTAAAATCAAACGTCTGGCAGCAGCAAGCGTTCCAACACCGAAACCGATACACACAGATCTAGACAAGCCTAAGATCATCCCGATTAACGAAGAGCCTAAAAAGAACCGTGTTTATTTCCCACAAATTGCCGCCTCTATTGCGATCTTATCGCTATTCGGTGTCATGTTGTGGCAACTGTTGCGCACGTCGGCAGATCCTGCTCTTGTTGAGACACCAGTTGAAAACACCTCTGATACTGAATCCACAGCTTCAATCATACCAGACATTGAACTGACTGATGACGGTAAAGAAGAAGCTCCATATATAGCAACCACGATTGAATACGAGGACATCACTGATGAAGAAATAACTCCTACACCAAAGCTGGATTTACCATCAGCAAAAGAAGCTGTAGTTGCAGAACCAGCAGTTCAAGTAAATGAGGTTAAAAAAGAGGCTCCAGCAGAAGTCATTCAACCTATTGAGCAGCCAGAAATTAAAGCGCCAATAACTAAAACGGTACCAGAGAAAACTGAGAACAATACAACATCAAGTGACTTAAAACCGTTTAATCCTTTTACAGAAACTGTCTATTACATAGCAGTTGCTAAAAATTACACGGATAAGATAGCCTCTCTGAAAAGAACTAAGTTAGAGAAACGCGAATACGATGTATTTGAATTGGTTACACCAGATGCAAAGCTTTTATGCATTGAGAAATTTATCTCTAAGAAGAATGCACAAGACTTTTTAAAACTGGTAAAAAGATACGATGACCGTTATGCGTTCATATTTGAAAACGAAGAATAAATAATTGAAATAATAAAATTTAGATGAAATCAATTTTGTTGCAAGCTCCTACTGTTGCCAGCGATACGACCGGTTTGGTTGTGGAAACAGAAAAGCAAATGAATGTACTTGATATTGCCCTAAACGGTGGTATTATGCTAATCCCTATCGTTATTCTTAGCATAATCGCCATATATCTATTGGTTGAACGATATCTTACCATTAAGAAAGCACGCGAGTACGATCCGTTGTTTATGAAACGTATCAAGGACATGGTGTTGGAAGGAAACATCAAAGGTGCACAAAGCTTGTGTGAGGCTACAAATACGCCAATAGCAAGAATGCTTGAAAAAGGTTTGTCGAGAATTGGGAAACCCCTGCAAGATGTTCAAGTTGCTGTACAAAACGTTGGTAACTTGGAAGTATCTAAGCTCGAAAAAGGAATGCCACTATTGGCCACTATATCTGGAGCAGCACCAATGATTGGTTTCTTAGGAACTGTAACGGGTATGATTAAAACATTTTACACCTTATCACAAAATGCAGACGGCATACAAGTTGGTTCATTGTCGGGTGGTATTTATGAAGCCATGGTGACTACCGTTGGTGGTTTAATTGTAGGTATTATCGCATACATCAGTTATAATTCACTTACCTCCATGATTGATAAAGTAATTTACAGAATGGAATCAACTTCCATGGAATTTTTAGATATTTTACACGAACCTGCGTCGTAATACGTTATTAATGAACGGGTTGTTATGAAATTAAAAAGAAGAAATAAGGTAGCTGCAGAGTTTAATATGTCGTCGATGACGGATATTATATTCCTGTTGCTTATCTTTTTTATCATTACTTCGAAGTTTACACCTGAGCCAATCTTAAAGGTATTACTTCCGAAAGGGTCTAAAACGACTACAACAAAACAATTGATAAAAGTGGCGGTTAGTACCGACCTAGAATATTCGGTTGACGATGAAAAAGTTTCGTTTGACCGTTTACCTGGAGCACTAGATGCGGCATTAACCCAAAACCCAGGGGCAACAGTGTCGATATATGGAGATAAAAGGGTCAATTACGAAAAGGTAATGGACTTGGTATATATGGTCAATGAACTAGGTGGTAAGCCGGTTTTAGCATTGAAGCCTGTGAAATAAAAACAACGTTATGGATTTAAGTCACGATCACGACCGTAAAGGATTAGTAGCAACCATTCTCATCCACAGTATCATCTTTTTGTTGATGCTGATTTGGATAATGGGTGAAGCTAAAGACATGGAAGAACCAGCAGGTGGCGTTGAAGTTAGCTTTGGCGATCCAGCGGCAGGTGGTGTATCTGACGTCTCTCAAGTAGCAAACACTACACCTACTGTCACACCTCCATCTAACCCAAATCCTTCGACAACTCAAAACGATGATCCAGTTGTGACCAGTGATGATGTTGATCAGCCAGAAATGGATGACAGTCAGAAACAAACACAGCAAACAACCAAGACCGAGCCTACAAAGACTGAGCCTACAAAGACGCAAGAACCGACAATCTCCGAAGCGCAAAAAGCCATGGAACGTTGGAAAAATAAAAAAGCCAATTCGGATAAAACGACCAGTACAGGCGATGGCGATAAATCAGGTCCAAAAGGAGACCCTGGAGCCAAGCAGAAAGGTCCTGGTGGCAAATCATCCGGAACTATGGGTAACGTCAATTACAACTTAGATGGATTTGGAATTTCGAAGAATCCTAACATCGTAAATAAAAGTCAAGACGACGGTTCTGTCATTATCGCGTTTTGTGTAG
>Ga0209630_10002613_pt1 | contig 17163 bp, 13 predicted proteins | sample COG_01_FD_184745 | JGI IMG/M metagenome (GOLD analysis project Ga0209630, IMG submission 184745) | Pelagic Microbial community sample from North Sea - COGITO 998_met_01 (SPAdes) (version 2) | ecosystem: Environmental > Aquatic > Marine > Neritic zone/Coastal water | place: Helgoland, sampling... | reverse complement strand
CTATAGAGTCTTTTCAGTTAAAAGTGCACACCTTCAACTTCTTCACATCTCCGATGTCGTCCTCATCTTTCCTCCTGAAAAAAGTCGACGTGTCGTACGCGAGAGTCGCGGCGGCTTTGGTCGTCCTCCTCCCTTCGTCGGCGTTTTGTCTTCGGTTGTATAAAGATAGCGTCGCCGAGTAAGTCGTTGTTCGGAGTCGTTCGTCATCGTCTCGTTTTACTCCGCTTTGTTCTTCTTTCTTTCATCATTCTTGTGCGTCATCATCATCATCAACGCTTATTATTCTCATCATTACCACGACATTCGAAAAACAGAGACCCGATGGAGGAAGCCTTTCGACGACGAGCAGCTGCTTCTTCTCCTCCTCCTGTTGCAAAGTAAAGAGAGAGAGAGAGAGAGAGATGTGTAATACTATAACTACTATTACTTTTCATAGTAAACAACTTGAGAATTCTTCCTTTTTCCCCATTAATATAAGAGCAGAGTACTCTCTCTTTCTCTCTTTCTCTCTTTACACGCGAAACGCCGAGGAGGAGAAGGAGACCGAAATCTAGTACAGAAGAATGAGTTACGCGTACTTGTTTAAATACATAATCATCGGCGATACGGGTACGCGCGAGACATTCTATTCTTTACCGTTACTTATACTAAGAGCGGGTTCCTCGAAATCATAAAAAACGCTCGTCTGACTCTTTCTCTCTCTCTCTCTCTCTCTCTCTCTCTCTCTCTCTCGTCCTGCTTAAACGAAACTTCAGGCGTGGGAAAATCGTGCCTGTTGTTACAGTTCACCGATAAAAGGTTCCAACGCGTGCACGATTTAACCATCGGCGTAGAGTTCGGGTCGAGAATGGTAACCATCAATAATCAACAGGTCAAGTTGCAAATCTGGGACACGGTACGTTTTTACGTAATACTAATACTAATCTAAACTTTTCATCGCATGAAACAGGCTGGGCAAGAATCGTTTCGGTCGATAACGCGATCGTATTACCGAGGCGCCGCGGGCGCGTTGCTCGTGTACGACGTTTCGCGCAGGGAAACGTTTGAAAACTTAAACGCTTGGCTGGAGGATTGTCGGCGCCACGCGAACGAGTACGTGACGATTACTCTGGTAGGAAACAAAGCCGACGGCGCTTCGGCGCAAAGACAAGTCAGCGAAGAGGAAGGGTTACGGTTTGCAAGAGAAAACGGTCTCTTATTCGTGGAAACGAGCGCGATGACTTCTGCCAACGTCGACGGCGCGTTCATCGAAACCGCGCGCGTAATCTGTAACAAAATCGAAGAAGGGTACTTAGACCCGACGAATGAAACCAACGGGGTGAAAATAGGGTACATGCCTGGTGGAAGACACCATCACCACCACGACCAATCGCGAGAGAACGAATCTCGGAGCGGGTCGGTCACCATAGAGGAGATGGAAAAAGAACGAGCCGCCGGGACTTTTGGTCCTGTTGCGAAATGTTGTTAATAGAGAGAGCGCGCCGCGAAGAAAACAAATCATCATCAATACTACTCTATATATAGGAAGGAGGAGATTTAAAAAAGATAGCAAGCAGAAGAAAACATAGTATAAAAACGAGTAAAACAAAAGCAAAGCAGTGCGTTTGTTGTGATTGCATGTATACATAGAATATAACGCAAAAGAAATCTTTACTAATGCCTTTAAAAGTCTTGTCAAAAGCTCAACATCCTGCACAAAAACAGTTGGTTATATTGGAATATTCGCCCGACGAAGACAAAGACAAAGAAGAAGTAGACGAGCGTGAAAGAGAAAGCGCGCTAAAGATTACCTTTTTTGCATCATCCGACGAATACACGTTCGCTTTTATCGATCGATCGATTAATAAATGGCTTCTCCTTTCACGGACGAGAAACTCTACCGCCAGTGGTTTCCGTTGTGCGACACGGACAACGACGGACGAATCACCGGGAACGATGCGGTTGTTTTTTTCTCCAAGTCGTCTCTCAATCAGCAAGCGTTGGCGAAAGTTTGGGGGTGCGCGGATTTGAACCGACAAGGGTATCTCGATAAAGATGGATTCATACGCGCGATGCGAGTGATCGCGTTGGCGCAAATTGGCGTGTCGCCGTCGGTGGCGAATTTGCAAACGGAGTTGGAGAGAAGGCAAGGCGAGATGCCGTTAGCGAAGATGGAAGGTTTGGACGAAACGAGCGGACGGAAAGAAGACGACGATGATTTCACGTCCAATCCGTTCATGGCATCGCCGGGGGAAAAGATCAAAGATGGGAGGAATAAAGCGTCGAACATGTTGGGAGGCGGCGCGCAGACGAAGAAAGAGAAGAAGCGGCAGGCGAAGGTGGACGCGAAGACGGTGACCGGCATCGTCGACGGGTTGAAGTTGTTGTACAAGACGAAGATTAAACCTTTAGAAGAGGCGTATAAGTTTGGTTCGTTTTATGGACCGCTGTTAACGGATGGTGATTTCGACGGGAAACCGAACGTTTTGTTGTTGGGGCAGTATTCGACCGGGAAGACGACGTTTATTCAGCACTTGTTGAAGAGACCGTATCCGGGCGCGCACATCGGGCCGGAACCAACCACGGATAGGTTCGTGGTTTTGACGCACGGGTTGGACGATCGAACGACGCCGGGGAATACAATGGCGGTCAATTCTGCCTTACCATACACTGGTTTACAGTCCTTTGGGACTGGATTTTTATCCAAGTTTGAGGGTTCTCAGTGCGACGCCGAGTTGTTGAATTCGGTTTCCCTCATCGACACGCCCGGGGTACTTTCCGGCGAGAAGCAAAGGATCGATCGCGGGTACTCGTTTCCGCAAATTTGCAACTGGTTTGCCGCGAGAAGCGATATTATTTTGTTACTCTTTGATCCGTACAAGTTGGATATTTCCGATGAATTCAAATCGGTCATCAACGCGTTGAGAGGCCACGATGATAAAGTGCGAGTCGTGTTGAACAAAGCCGATCAAGTGAGCGAACAGCAATTGTTGAGAGTGTACGGCGCTCTGATGTGGAGTTTAGGTAAAGTGTTTATGACGCCGGAAGTGTGCAAAGTGTACGTTGGGTCTTTCAATACGGAACCGATTAAAACGGACGTGAATAAAATGCACGACATTTTTCAAATGGAACACGAGGCGTTGATGGCGGATTTGATGAACATTCCGGCAAAGTCGTGCGATAGAAAAGTGAACGAGTTCGTGAAACGAACGAGAGCGCTGAGAACGCACATGATGATTATAGGAGACTTGTGGAAACAAATGCCCACGGCGTTTGGTCACGAAAAGAAACAGAAGAAATTATTGGCCAACATCCACGACGAATTCCGGAAGACGACGATGGAAAACAATTTGCCGCCCGGGGATTTACCAAACCCGGAACGATTCGCGGCAATTTTGGAGCCGATGCAACTTCACAAGTTCCCTCGAGTGGACAAGAAGGCGTTGTCGTCCATAGAGGAGGTTTTGACCCAGGATATTCCGAGCTTAATGCAGCGCTTCGGCAATCCGTTTTGATTATAACTCATAAAAATTGTGTTGTTTGTTGTCCGCGTAATCTAGTACCTTGTATTCAAAACTCTACTACTACAGTACTGCGTTAAAAAAATGACTACACGTGTATTTAATGAATTATAACCTTGATAGGATTTGACCGGCGTTGTGTTCGGCGTCTGATTGCTCGTTCCAATCATCCACGATGGCTCTCGCCGCAATCTCGGCTAAATCGTACGCTTCTCTCCATCTGCGTCTCCACGCTTTTTGAATCGTCATGCCTTGCGTTTGATCCGCGCGCAAACCTTCCACGAGTTTTTCTCTCGCCACGCGTTCGGACTCGCGTTCGTTGACGTTCGGCGTTTTCACTCTGTCTCTGGCTAGCTTCAACTCTAATATTCTCGAATCGCCTTCGGCGAATTTACAACAAATGAGGAAATCGGAGTGTTCAAATCCAGTGTGCGCCATTAACGCGTAGGAGCCGGTTTCCTGTCTCAATCTGTGCGTCAAATCGATGGCATCCTCCACCGCTAAGATTTTTGCTGCAGCAATCGCTTCTACGAGCGCTTTCGATGCTCGTTCTTTTTTCCTCAACGAAGCGCACAGTTTCCTCTCCACGTTTACCAGAAACGCATCCATCTTCATTTCCTGTTCCTTGGCGACGATAAACAGCTGACGAAGCTGCGGGACTTGCGATAACGGTGGTCCTCTTTCGTGCATCGCCGTCACTGCTGCGATAGGATCGTATTTACTCCTTCTCCGTGCGCCGAAACGTTTGTTCGTTGCACTCGCCGCCGCCGACGCCGACGACGACGCTATATCCGCGGCGTTCTCTCTCGCCCCGTTGTTCTTTTCGGAAAATCCCCACGTCTCTTTCTGATCGGCAAACGCTTTCGTCTTATGAAACAAACGCTTCCGGAACTCGTGCGCGCCTTGCGCCACGGCGACTCTCCCGGTGTATAATCTCTGTCCAATCCTATCCATGTTCGTCAAATGTCTTTCGTTGTTCGTTCCCGCGCTCTTCTGTACGTAGGCGCCGGTTCTCACGTCGATCCCGTCGTGTCTATCTAACAAAGCTGAATATGGGAGTTTGACTGAATTAAACTCAATCCATGCGTTATCTAAATCATTCCCGGTTGTTTTATCTCCCATGTCGCCTACTTTAATGTTCGGATTCAACGGTCCCAACCTTTGTTTCCTCATGTTCACCAAAAACGCGTGCGGACCGTGGTTCCTCCCTCTTACGATCAACTCCGCAATCACCACCGCTCGGGTTGCCACCAACCCTTGCGAAATCCATATCTTTCTCGCGCTTTCCGACGGCGTTTGCAACGTGAACCGTTTCTCCCGTTGCGACCACGTGCACGTCGTTTGTACGATTAACCCGCTATTCACCCCCGCTAACTTTTCGGTTAACGCGAAACACCCGAGTTCACCTCGTTCTCTCATCGCTTGTAAACTCATCCTCTGCCGGTCGTTCCCGAGTTCCAAAACTGTCCCACCGAATAAGTTATACTCCACGGTGAACCGTATGCTAAAACCAGGACCTTGCTCGAACCCTTTGCGCACGAGTAATCGATGGGCGAGGAAAAACCGCTCGGGATTTCTCGTCAAATCGGTAAACTCGAGTAAACCGCTTTTGACTAAAATCGAAAGTTTCTCCGCGGAATGTCGGTAATCCACCGACGGTTCTTTCAACAACGTTTCCAATTTGTGCTCGTATAAACGCTGCCATCGCGAGTTTTGATTGTTGTGGTTGCTGTTGAAAGTATCGTCGTCGTCCTCAAACAGTGGAGAGGACATTATACGTCTTGCCTTTGTTGCGTGTGTTGGTACTATTGAAGAGGTCAAAAGAAGGAGGTCAGAAAACACAGTTAGAAAGTTTAGGGGTTTAGAAAAAAAAAGAGGGGAACAAGAAAAAAGAGAGACAAAACACCAACACATTACTACTCAAATTTTAGATATCACATCTCTCATCATGGGAAAGACGACGCGCTCGCCGCGTAAACTTCTCAAAAAGAAACACATCGTCTGCTCGTACCAAACGCCGAAATCGAAACTGAAATCTGCTCTGAAAAAATCCGGAAACAGTAGGTACGCGTCGCATCATCGCGTGAAAGAAGAGGAGGAGGAGAATAGAAATCGATTGATTTTTTCCCCTGCGGGTCATCCCGATGATGAGAACAAGCAGATACAGAAAACGCCGCTCGGAAACCACGTAAACTTTGCCGACGAAAAGGAGGAAAAAGAAGAAGAGGAAGAAAGGTTGAGCGAGGAAGAAGACGCGTGGAATTTTGACTTGACCACCACCACGGAGAAGAAGAATTCAAAGAAGAAGAATTTAGTCGCAAGACCACCACCCACGCCGTCCACGCCGTTTCACTTTGCGAGAGATTTTTTCGAGCGCGGGTGCGAAAGCGACGCGGAGGAACAATCGACCACCGCGAGCAGCGAATGCGGCAAGTTTCGGTTCGATTTTTTGGACGACGAAAAAGAAGAGGAGAAAAATGTTAAGGTAGAAAGAGTTGGAATGGCGATGACGCCGCGCTGCGATGACGCCAAGAGACAGACGTCAAAGTCGTATCTCGCCGGGCAACGAGACGCGTTTAAAGACGTTTTGTTGCAAGAGTCGTTGCCGTTGCAAAAGTTAGTGGAGAGACAGAAGCAGAAAGTAGAGGTGTTGACGAAGAAACAGGAGAAAATGGAAGATGAGGTGAGGGAGCAATCGATCGTGAGCGCGGTGTTGATTGAGCGCACGAACGTGGAGAAAGAGCACGTGGTCAGGATGGAAGAGATGGGCGCGAAGCTTTGCGCTTCGGTGGAAAAATTGGAGAAGGAGGTGATTGTGTTGAAATCCGCGGAAAAGGAGAGAAAGGCGGCACCGAAAATGCAGAAGTTTCTGGAGAAGTGCGTCGGTTTCGGTGCCTTCTTTCTCGGCAAAGAGACGCGATCGATGTTGTTGGAAAGTCCAGTCAGCAAAAAGTTGTTCGAAGAAGAAGAAGAAGAGGAAGGCGCCGAAACGCCTACGCCGTCGACGCCGCCGAAAAGAGAGCGAACTAGCGAAGAACTCGCGACGTGCCTCGCGATGTGCGTCGCCTTAGAAGCCATCGCAAAAATTGAAGCGAGCAATATGATGCCAATCCGAGCGCCGCTTCCGATTCGACTCGGCGTGTACCTCTCGCGCGTGTACTTTTGGTCAGAATTTCTCGGCGTCGGCCATCGAGAACTCGCAAAAAGCGCTCGAAATACCGCGCAATTAATTGTCCTCGCGTCGCGTTTACCACCATTACCATCACCACCATTACCACCACCACCACCATTACCACCCGCGAATGACCTCGCGACGATACGGGTGGTTTTAGAAAAAATGGCGTTTGTTCGAGGAAAAATTTTGCGCTGCCGCTCTTAGAGTTTTTAAACAAAAAAAGTTTGAAATCACATGCTCCTCACTTTTCGAATACGAGAAACCTGCGCAGATTGAGTAACATATATAATGCATCCAAACACTCCGTTCCTCCCGCACGCCGTATCTTTACCGCATCCATTCCGTTCCTCCTCCATCGATATGGGTGGTGTTGGTGGTGTTCAACGACGCGAAGAAGAAGAGAACGCGAACAACGCCTTTTTTCTCTTTTCGCCTCCTCCTCCTCCTCCTAAGAGAAGAAGAAGAAGTTCGATGTCGTCGTCGTTTGGATCGAACTTCGCGACGACGAGTTCTTCCTCGAACCTATCGCTGATGAAGCTGACGCCTCGGACCGGGATTTGTGCGACTGCGCTCGCGAGGATGAGGTATCTCTCTTCTCTCTTTGTTTTTTTTTTCTCCGCGATTTATGCCTCAAACGAGGAGACGTTTTATTGAAAAATTCCTCCTCTACAAAAACAGGACATCCGATCCGACGCCGAACACGCGACGCGCGGTCGCGAAGATTCACGCTTTGCAGAAAGCGAAAGGAAAGGAGGAGAAGAAGACAAAGATGAAGACTACGAGTACTACCGCTGCTACGACGACAAATACGAAAAATACCAACAAGAAGAAGAAGGACGAAAGCGCTTTAGCGAAAGTTATCGCGAACAAGGAGGACTCCCCTTCGAACGAGGTGATTGTGGAAACCATCGAAAGTGCGACGTTTGGAGAGTTAAGAACGTGTTTCCCGCTCGTGTTTGATGGTAAGCTAACGAGTTCGAATAATAAGGAGTGGTTGAAAGCAGTGTTTAAGAGAAAGATGGTGACAGATAAAACGTATGAATTCGTACCGAGAACGAGATATTCGAGTAAGAACCGTTTGAATAAGAAGAAAAAGACAGAAGGAGAAGGAGAAGAACAAGAACAAGAAGCGACGAACGCGAGTACCGAGAACACGTTTTCTCGGTACCCGAAAGAGTGTGCCCAGAAGACGCCGTTAACGCCACTCGAAGACGAGAATCGAGAAGAAGAAGAATTGAAGAAAGAAGTCGTCTTTTCCATCGAAGTCGCTCGACTCGAAGAACAACCACGAGGAAACGAAAATGTAAACGAAACAATCGCAACGGACGCGAACACAACCGCAAACGACAAACATAAGATGTGAGAATTATCGTCGTTTTTCACCAAGACGTTTTCCGCTGTTTCGCCGCTATTGGGAACCCGATTATAGTACAAGCGTACCCGCGCGCAACACTTTAAATGAAAAGAGAGACGCAGAAATAAACATACACAAGTACAAAAAGAGAGAGATAAACACACACATAAAAAACGCATGTAATAACAGCTAATAGATAGACAAACACTACGTTCAAACGCAATCAAGATTACAACTTTCGAATGCACATTTTCCTCTCGTTCGTCGACGCCTTCAAACTTTATGTTTTAAAATTACCTAATGTGTTGCTCGCAATCGCAACTCTCTCTTTTTTATATTCCTCCCTCTCACGCCGTCGTCCACAAAACTATTTATTTATATATATATGAAACTCTCACTTTTCGTTGATATTTAGCAGCAAGAGCTCTTCGCATTCACCGGTCTCCCCTCCCCCGGCCTAATCGTCGCTCCTCGACTCGCGCCGCTCGCCGCTTGCGGTTGACTCGCCATCCTCGTTTTAATCTCATTCGCCATTGTCACAAACGCCTGTTCAACATTTGTCGCGTTCTTCGCCGACGTCTCCATGAAGGGAATCCCAATCTCATCCGCGAACGCCTTCGCGGTCGCGTAATCCACCACTTTCTTACTCGTCAAATCTGATTTGTTCCCGACCAAAAGTTTGTTCACGTTTTCATTCGCGTACCTATCGATTTCGCTCAACCACGTCTTCACGTTGTTAAAACTTTCCTGATCCGTCACATCGTACACCACGATAATCCCGTGCGCGCCGCGATAATACGAGCTCGTAATCGTTCGAAACCGTTCTTGCCCGGCGGTATCCCAGATTTGTAATTTTATCGTTTTCCCTTCGAGTTCAACCGTCCTGATTTTAAAGTCCACGCCGATGGTGCTGATGTACGACTCTTGGTACGTGTCGTCCGCGAAACGGAAGAGGAGGCAGGATTTACCGACGCCGGAATCGCCAATCAGCTATTCGTGCACACAAATTTCAAAAGAGTGAGAGTGAGAGGGAACATCGTTTCGTCAGTTTCTTCGTCTAAAAAAACATTAGAGAGAGAGAGAGAGAGAAAGAGAGATTTTAAGAGCGGATCTCATTAAAGAAAAACTCTTCTCTCTTTAAAAGAAGTTAATAAAGAAGAAGAAGAAGAGAAGAAACAAAAAAGCTTTGTTAAAGCTTTAGACGCACCAAGAGCTTGAACAAGTAATCGCTGTTGTTGTTGTTGAGAGAGAGAGAGAGAGATTTGTCAGTGCATTCGTTTCGTGTCTCGGGGGGAGAAGAGAGACACCAATTCTTTCTCAGTGAGAAGATCGCCGCGCGACTCGAAGAAGAACACCAACGAGAGACACCAACGAAAACACCAAAACCAACGAAAAGAAGCCACCAAAGAAAAGACTTCGACAACACCACCGACGCCGCGCTTCTTTCGCTCGAGAGAGAGAGAGAGAGAGATCTAAAAACGTACTATTCTGGATTCATACTTATACGCGTGTGTCTTGTGTCTGTTTTTATTCTTTTTAAAGTGAAGAGACAGAGGCACCTTTTCCCCTCTTTTTTCACGAGTGAATCACGACAAAGAGACAAAGGGGTCAACCTTTTTCGCACAATTAATTTCCGTCTCTCTTTTTTGCAATGGCTTTTTTTTTGTGAAAAACTCAAAGAAACTCAAAGAGAGTAACCACCATCATCATCATCATCATCATAATCATCATCATCAACGAGAACGCGCGATGACGACGACGACGAAAAAAGAAGAAGAGTTCGAGGAGAAGAAAGGAGAAGAAGAAGAGGAGGAGGGCAGAAAGGAGAGAAGTGTATCGAAGGTGAAAAAAACGGAGCTGTACTCGTCTTTAGACGCGACGACGATTGAGATTTTTTTTACCGAGGAGGACGTCGCGATGGAAAAGGAGGAGGTGTCGCACAGGTTCATCTTCGATTCCGAAGGATCGCGCGATCCAGTCGGAATTGAAATTAAAGCAGGGCGCGAAGAAGAGAAGTTTGCGTTTGATTTGCGAAAGCACCACCCGGTTCGAACGGATCCGGAATTCGTCCGCGTGAGATGTGGGAAGAAGAAGATTGAAGTCAAACTGATGAAAAAGAAGAATCAGAAGAGAGAAGAAGAAGAAAAGGAGCGGCGGTTGTCGTCGAGCGTTTCGGAAGAGAAGCACAAAATTGGGAACGAAACGCGGAACACGACGAGTTCAACCACTCCAACGACGAGTTTAGACGGAGTTGGTGATGAGGGAAAAACGACGTCGCTTGATAAACCGCCGGCGGATAAATGGACGCGGTTGGAATTTTTAGGGGAGATGGAAGAGGAGTTGGAAACGTTGGACGGCGAGGACGGGTTGAACAAAATGTTTCAGGATTTGTATAAGGACGCGGACGACGATCAGAGGCGTGCGATGATGAAGAGTTTCGTAGAATCGAACGGGACCGTGTTGAGCACGGATTGGACGGACGTTGGGAAGAAGTTTGTCGAGCCGCAAGCTCCGTAAAAAAAAGAAAGTTTTGTAAGCAATAAGAACTTAGACGTAGCGCGACATAGGATAGCAGCGGCAAAATTGTAATGCGCACAGAAAAAGAAGTATACCATAATGCACCGCAAAAGGGTGTAAGAAGAAACTCTACGATTAAAAGCACACGGTATCTAACATCGCCCCGAGCTGCTGCGTGATGTTCTTCGCCATCAAATCGCTCGCGTTTTCCGACAACCTCTTCTTCGCGTCCGTTCTCCCCGCAGCTTTAACGACCAACTCCCTCTTCGTCAACTCCGCTTCTTCTTGCACCGCTTTCTGATACTTATCCGCTAAATCTCGCATCTCTCCAACCACTTTCTCGTTCCCTTTCCTGTTCTCGGTAAAATTCCTAACTTTCAAACCGTCGCTCCATCTCGGCTTGTCCAAATTCAACAACATCTTCTCCTCTAATTCATTCTTTCTATAGCCAATATTGATGGAATAGTAGTGCCTATTCAACCCGTGAATCAACGCCGCGATTGAAGGTTTATTTAAATGTCCTAAATTCGACGTCGTTTGCCTCGGCTCTTGCCCTAACATGATCGTCTGCGGATTAATCAATCGAAACGCGTCGATGACCACCTTCCCTTTCACCGACTGAATCGGATCGATAACGACAGCCACTAACCTCGGATTTAACTGCTCAAAACTTTGCTGCGTGTTGATATCGACGCCAGAAAGCCAACACCCGAATCCAGGGTGCGAGTGGTACCAACCAACGACCATTTCTTCCCTGCCCGTTTGTTTCAACATGTCCAACATTTTCGTCTGAAACACCGGGTCCACGGCTTCAACGGAAACGCCGGTACCAGATTGCGGCATCGCGAACACGTCGACGACTTTAACCGTGTAATCGTCCACGAATTGTCCAAGCATGAGACCCATGACTTCCATTGGAACTCCCGCGCGACCTGTTTTGTGAATGGTTGTGTGTTGTTTGCGAGAAAGAGAGAAAACATTAAAGTCAGAAAGCGCAATCATCGTCACGGAAACGACGCGACGGAAACGAATCTTTGAAATAGTAAACGCACCGTGTTTCAACATCTTCAACAAAGCGAGCGAACTGATTTGCACTTGCTCCGCGGTGTCCACCTGCGGCGTGTCCGGTGGGGGGCCGGTTTGCGGCGCTTGGCCCATTCCCATCCGCATCAAGTTATTCATTGTGTTGTGTGATCTGATGTCGTTTCAACTCCACAAAAACGAGCTTTTGAGAAAAATTTTGTGAAGAAAAGAAAAAGGAGAAAGAAGTGTGATTTTCGCATTGTTTTTCGTATGACAAAACCTCTCTCTCTCTCTCTCTCTCTCGCTTAGTTCCCTCATTCCTAAGAACAAGACTCTTATTCTGTTCGTATGTATTATTAAAAAGCCGGGAGTTTTCTGTTTCGATAAATCGAGTGGAGCTCGCACGGCTCGACTCTCCAAAACACGCGCTCGCGAGCCGGGAGCGCGACGAGCTCGAGAACGCAACCCGGGGTGAGCTCGAATAGAGGTTTCCCGGTAGTATCGTCAATGATGAAAACGTGGTGCACGTCTGAAAGACGATCTGTGGTAGACGGAGCGCGTTTGAGAAGAGCGTTAGCTGGACGCATGAGCTCCATGGCTTCTCGCAAGGAGGAGTTCAGGAAGGCGGCGCGGAGATTCGGTTTGCCGAGGTTGTTTGACACGATGAATTTTTTGAGCTTTTGTTCTTTCTCTTCGTCCGTCAAGGTCGTGGTGGTCGTCGTGTCTGATTCGTATTGAGGAGCGCCAATGGCAGACGGTACCGCGCTTTGTTGCTGGATGTGCACGGTTCTGATTTTGCGCATGAAATCGACGATTGTGAGATCGAGGTTCTCGTCAAACTCCTCCATGAAATACGCGAAATCGTTCGCCGCGACTGAGTCGACCAGCATACCAGTTTTATCGTCAACAATTGCGACACAGTTTGCATTTTGTCTCGTCAAACCTGCAAAAACATCGATAGCTTTTGTAAAACTCGGTAAAGCGAGAAGGTCCTCTTTCTTTCTTTCGATATAGTCCGCAAACGCTTCTGAGACGGTTATTTTCTTGAACGGATCCTCGTCTTCGTCCTTTTCCAAATAACAATCGAGCAGAAACTCTATGACATCCGTTTGCGATATGACAGCGTCGATTGTCATCGCTTCATCTTTAGTGAGAGTGTCATAGTGTAACGAATATACCGCGACGCGATGGACTCTTTGAAATCGTTTTCCATGCGTCGTCGGTTTGATCCCACAAATCTCCTCGCCGTGGGTGCGTACATCGATGCGCTGCAAAAATCCACCTCGAACGATTTCAAGAAGCGTCGTCTTTCTCGAACCACGATATACGAATCTCGCATCGTCGTCGGGATGGGAATCTCTCCGACACTCTCGCACTGTTTCGTTCAACAACTCAATCATCCTTTGCAAAACTTCCCGGCGAGTCAAATGCGAAACGAGCGCTTTCTCGAAAAACAACACCATGAAGTCTCGAACGTCTTGAAACCCGATAAACAACGCGCTGCTACTGTTCACCACAGGCGCGGATGATATCCCATATCTTCTCAACACGGACAACGCTTGCTTCACCGTCATCGTTTCTTCCAACGTCACCACGTTTTCAATCTTCTTAATCGAATCTGGATGCAAAACAGTCACACCTTCCCCCCTATTGCGCGGTGGCGAACCCGGTGGATGCGGTGGATTCAACTCGAAATACTTCTCTATGTCTATCGACAACAAATGCTTTCTCGCGCTCGCAAAGTGTTCGACCAGCTTCGGCGCTTTCGACTCTTGTTCTTCATCTCTGATATTTTTTTCCTTCTTCTTCGTCTGTGTATCTTCCTCCTCTTCTTCGCCTTCGCGAATTTGGGAGTCAACTGATGATTTGCCCATGATGATGTTCGAGATGATCAGACGGAAACCTTGCGCTCGCTCTCAAAGAAGAAAGTATGATGCGTTTGTTTCCGTTGTTTCGATGAGCGCGCGCGCACGAATAATGAAGGAGAAGAGGAACAAATACTTTTTTTAGAGATCAAAAAAGACATGTGACATGCGATACAACACAAATACTCTCGTTTACAACAACACTTATATCTTATTAAAATATAGCCGCACTTTGCGCGCACAACCCTTGCGCTAATTTCGCCGCCTCTTTCGCCTCGTCTCGCTCTCGTTTCAAAAGCGCGATCAGTTCGTTCTTCAACTCTAACTGACGTTGTAAACCGTCGATGGTGCTGTCTTGTTGTTGGATTTCCCTGTTTTGCTCCTGAATCGCTTCCTCTCTTTCCAACTGTTGCTCTTCGAGTCGTTCGAGCTCTTCGATCCGTTCCCGAGTGGTCTTCTTCTTTATCTTTACTGGCTTCTCCGGCGGCGGTGGTGGTGGCACTCTCTCCTCCTCCTCCGCGACGACCATCGCGGTTGATGATTCTCCTCTGTCACCTCCTCCGTCCGAAGGTGGTCGTTCAGCGTCAAAGTCTTCGGCAAACGCTATCTTGTTCTTTGTTGCATTCATCCCCAACAGCATCGTCGTTACGCTGCTCAGCATCACGCTCCGTCTTCTTCTGCTTCGATGATCATAATTAGTAGTACGCGTACCGAGTATTTCATCATCATCATCATCATCATCCTCGCGTCGTCTTTCTCGCCCGCTCGTCCCCGCGATTGCATCTCTCTCTAGGTCGTTGTTTTCTTTGCAACGACGAATAACATTACTACCACCGCGCAATTCTGCTCCTCCTCCTCCTCCTCCTCCTCGCGATAGAATTTCTCCTCCCACGTGCTGTTGGTAAAAACACCGCTTACGTCGTGATACTGGTGTCAGTCTCGCGCTGGTGACGAACGAGAACGAAGTTACACTGCTCATCGGGTGTTTGTCTCTTTGTGCGGGAAAAAAAGAGAAAGATCTCACTTCTTCATATTTTGTACGCTCGCGTATAAATAGACACACAATAGACGAACAATAGACACGCGCAAAACCCATCCGGATATAATTCTCAAAGCAACGAGAAGGGTACAATGCAAAGACGTCCGATCGACCCGAACCGGGAGTCTTTCGCGCACCACCAACAACACCAACATCAAGGAGGAGGAGGAAGTCCTCCTTCAGCGCATCCAATCTCTCCCCCGAATACGAATAACGATGCGTATTATCACAACAACCACCACAACCAAGCATCGGCGTACCTCTCCCCGCAACACAACTATAACTTACTCGACGACGACGAGAACGAGAAGAAGAAACGATCTAGGGGATTTATTAAAGGAACGATGATGGGAGGAAATTTCATCAGAAACGCTGGGACGGTTTTGTCGAGGCACTTTAAATCGACATCGACGCAATCGATGAAAACACCACAACATGAAGGACAACAACAACGAGTGAACCCGTTCGCGGTGATTTTCTTCCTCTTATTTGCGTTTTCGTATTTTCGATGGTCGCAGGTTTCGAAAAAGTTCGACCTGTTTAAATCGAACGCGGACGGGAGCATGAGGCGGTTCAAAGAACTCTCCGGGAGTCGAGAGAGACGGTGTTTGGAAACGTTAGAAGATCGCGAGAGGGAAATGGGAGAGTTGCGCGCGACGGTGCATAGCAAAGAGAAGGACGCCGAGGACGCCACGCATAAGTTCAACGCGTGCGAGTTGAAGTTGTCGGGACATCACGAGGAGAAGAAGTTGAGCGGGAACGAAAAGTCACAGTTGAAGGAACAGTTGGAGAGTTTGAGGCACGAAAAAGAAAATTTGGTCATCGAGATGAACAAGTGGAAAGACGAGGCTGAGAGCGCGAAGGATGAACTCGCGACGTTGAAGAAACATCACGAGTTGGAGAAGCACGACGCGAGCGTGAAGCACGAGGCGGATTTGGGCGTCATGGACGAAGGGTATAACGCGGTTATCGATAGCGACGGGGTGTTGCACGAACACACGGACGAGGAATACGAGGAGCTAAAGAGAGCGTTCGAAGCGGTTTCGAAGAAGCATAACTTGGAGCACAAGGAATTCTATTACGAAAGCTCGGACCCGAACAGTCATCATCACGAAGAACCTGTTGTAGGAGGTGATCCGGAACACCGCGAACCACTCGAACCACATCCGGGAGTAGACGGACACAACAACGTTCACCACGTTGAACACGTGTCATCGACGGAAGAAATCCCGAATCACAGAAAGAGTGGTAGCCATAGCAATAGTCACGAAGGCGGAGGAGAGGACGATGAAGATATTCGACCTCTGTGGGAACGTTACGCCGACGTCGCGGAGGAAACACTCAAGACGTCGTGATATTAAAAATTACAATACAATTAGCAATACGCACGCGATTAATACAATACACAAACTGAAAAGCTTCTAAGTTAAATCAATAATTCCATCGCGTCCGTTATCGTCGTCGTCGTCGTCAAACAAGCTCTTCTTTTTCAAAATTAACAGCAGCCCGTAATGGTCGCTCGGTAATACATCGACTTTGATTTTCTTTTGTTCACCTTTTTCTATGTACGGCTTCTCATACGTTTGTCCGTTCACCTCTGGATTTGTACCCACCATTTGAATCGATTGCAATTCGAAGTTTTTCAACTTTGCGAACGCTCGATCGAACCGCGCGTACAAGTTTCCACGCAACATCGTGTTCCTTTTTGCGTCGTAGCTGTACCCGTCTGACTCCGGTCGAAGTTTCAACCACGCGTCTTCCCACGGCTGTTCAATCGGACACAATCCATCCTTTGAGTCGTTCCAATTCATATCACCTATAAAAATAACATCCTCAAACCTGCCTCCTAAATGTTCTAAACTTTGTTTCAACTGTTGCTTCCGTTTTTCCGCCATTAACTGAGGGTTTTCCATGATCCAAGATTCCAGATGCGACGTTGCCACGCATAACCGAGGAAAACCCAAATCGTACGCGTATTGTAAGTTCCTCCCCATAATTGACGACGCGAACGTCGATTTATGCGCTTTCCACGAGCCTTGTGCGAAGCCTCCCAGTTCTGTGCTCGTTTCGCACTTCTCGTCGTCTCTCGCGATGTTCCCGTCCTTCTCGATTCTCGTCTTCCTCACCGTCTCTTTCTTCTTCACCATCACGACGCAAAAATACCCGCACTGCAACTCCATCTCGCTCGGTTGCGCGCATAAACTGTACTTCTCAAACCACGCTTGCCCTTGCAAAACAAAAAGAATCGGCAGCGTCACCTCTTGCAAACATAACACGTCCGGATCGCAACTTTCTATCACTCGTCCTAAATACTCCGTCCTCGCCATCTGCGCCGCTTGGTTATCGAACCAAATGTTATACGAGAGAATCCTTACTTCCTCCTCGTCGTTCGCCGTGCGATCGGGAATGGCAGGTTCTTCCGTCCACTTCCGTCCTCGCGTTGGCATCTCGACCGTTTTCGTCTCGATTTTCGGTAGTAGTCTCGTCGTCGTCACAGAAGCTTTCGTCGTCTTCTGTTTCCTTTCCAACTGTTTCGCTCGTTCTAAAACTCTCTCCACCTCGTCGCTGTGACTGTTGTTCACCGCCTGCTTTTTATTGTTTCGATCACTCTTCGCGATCGAGCTCAACCGACCGACGTTTGCCCACGCGCTTGTGTTTCTCGTCGTCGTCGTCGTCGCTTTGGCGACGAG
>Ga0209630_10002611_pt1 | contig 17177 bp, 22 predicted proteins | sample COG_01_FD_184745 | JGI IMG/M metagenome (GOLD analysis project Ga0209630, IMG submission 184745) | Pelagic Microbial community sample from North Sea - COGITO 998_met_01 (SPAdes) (version 2) | ecosystem: Environmental > Aquatic > Marine > Neritic zone/Coastal water | place: Helgoland, sampling... | reverse complement strand
AATATGCTCTACGCTTCCCCCGCGGCTACGGCTACGGCCAACACCCCCGTACCCACTTCCAACCGAATTGTCAACCTAAATAACAATTGAATGTCAGCTCCCGAGTTTAAAAATTAGTAATCAAAGCCGAAACATCAGTTCATAGACCCATTGCCCATCGACGATCTCCTCCTCGATGAGTTTTCCTTTGAGTTGTTCAAGTTGGGTCATTTTAGACTTGAGTATAGCAAGGGTCTCGTCATAACAGTCTCCAACAATTAGATCAATCTCCTCGTCGATAAAAGCTGATGCATCTTCTGACATGTTCCGGTAATCGTAGAAACGTTTACCAAAACCATAGGTTGTAACCATTTCACGGGCAATTTGGTACACCATGGCATAATCCGAAGATGCACCGGTGGTGACACGATCCTTACCATAAATGAGTTCCTCAGCTGCACGACCACCTAGAGCCACCTTGATTTTAGAAAGGAGGTACTCTTTGGAGTACATTGCAGAATCTGCATTCTCCTCCTGTGGTTGGAAGAAAGTAACCCCACCAGCTGCACCCCTGGGGATAATAGAAACTTTGCGCACAGTATCGTAATCAGGTGCAAGAACACCTATGATTGCGTGACCAGCCTCGTGGTAGGCGACAAGTTCCTTCTTTCGTAACGAGAATTTCACATCCCCCTTAGCCCCAATAACGATGCGCTGATAAACATCTTCTATAATCTCGTTGTTGATAGTTCCACCCGCATCCCTAACAGCCCGGATAGCGCACTCATTTAGGAGGTTCGCTAGGTCAGCCCCGGAAAACCCAGTGGTCTGCTTAGCGATATTTTCGAGATCCACTGTGTCGTCAAGCTTCTTGTCCCTCGCGTGCACACCTAAAATCTTATTGCGTCCCTGCACACTCGGGAGGGATACTTGGATCTTACGATCGAAACGACCAGGTCGGAGGAGGGCTTCGTCCAAAATATCAATCCTATTTGTCGCGGCAATCACAACGATACCAGTCTCATTATCAAAGCCATCCATCTCCGTAAGGAGTTGGTTTATCGTTTGCTCCCTCTCATCGTTCGCAGGGAATCCGGCACCCCCACGCTGCTTCCCAACCGCATCGATCTCATCTATGAAAACGATGCATGGTTGATTCTCTCGTGCATGTTGGAAAAGTTCGCGTACGCGCTTTGCTCCAACACCCACGAACATCTCAACGAAGCTCGCGGCAGAGCACTGGATAAAGGGGACACTTGATTCACCAGCAATCGCACGGGCGAGGAGGGTCTTCCCTGTACCTGGGGCACCAGCGAGGAGGGCACCGCGGGGAATCCTGGCACCACTACCAAAGTACTTTTCAGGTTGTTTGAGGAAGTCTACAATCTCCTCGAGTTCCTCTTTAGCAGCGTCGATGCCCTCGACATCGGCGAAGCGGGTCTCAACCTCTTGGTCCATAGTGAATTCATTAGATCCCAAAAAGGGATTGGGCATCCCACCACCTTGACTAGAAAAGAATGTACGGGCGAGTGTATAAATGTAAGCGACGAAGAAGAATACAAGTATGCTATCGATCACCGACACGGGTTGAGAAACATCTACAATCACATCGGTATCACTTTCCGTGAGAACCTCCCAAAGTTTTTCATTTTGAACAATTTGGACATCCCCGTAATCACCATTCTCCTCGTAAAATTGGGCTATATTCTTATTGGGTTTTACAACAACTACTGAGAGTTCCTTTTTCTTCAAACTGTGTATAAATTGACTATAGGTTTTGACTTGATATTCAGGTTTGCGCACCGTTTCCTTTATAGACATACTGGGTGCTGTAAGACTGAACATCTTTCTATGTGCACATTTTTTTAGAATACCCTATGACCGCACATGTGATTCGCTTCCCCGCGTGCCCAGTTGTCAAACTGTCAGAATGACCACCCATCCCCAAGTCGTCCGGGCTTTCATGAATCACGAGGGATCTTCCAATGACATTCGCTTTGGTTCCTCGCAATTTTATGAGGTCATCTTCCATTGTAAATTTACAGACACCCTTAGAGTCGAAGCGGATGTTACCAAGATCCCCAACATGTCTCTCCTTAGAGCCTGGGCCACCGTGCTTCTTACCATAGGGATTGAAATGAGCACATGCACTCATACATCCATCCGATAGGTCCCCTGCCTCGTGTATATGGATTCCATGTGTGCTATTTTTGTACTTGTTTGATTTTAACATTCCTTTTATTACAACTTTGCTACCCTTTTCTACAAACTCTACAACACCTTTGATAGTAGGGTGATTGAAGAATGTTGTTGCCACAATCATTTAATATCCACCGGGATTTTATATCGAGCAAATGACATCTTTTCCATCATATAGTACATTTGATACCCATCCACGACACTTGGACATTTGTATTGGTCTGGCATACATTCAGGAATACCTTCATTTGAATAGTAGGCTGTTTCGCTTCTATGCTCTTCAAAGTGGGATGGATGATGGTTCATTAGCCACGTCAAATGTTCAGCGCATGTGTGTATTTTACCATATCTACGGGTGTATTCAAGGGTCAAAGCCATCCCAATCTTACACACATACATATAGTTTTCAAAACTCGACCCGACCCACATGGTCATCGGGTGTTTTTTATGTGCTGGGCGGTAGCCCCTCCTCTTTCCATCCTTCGTGTATGGCGCGTGTTGTTGGATATAGTCTTCCTCATTGGAAAAATACCAAGCAGTGTAGAGCATCTGGCATATTTCCAATTGGATTTTAACGACATGTTGGTCACATGATCTCTCGGCAATTTCACGAGGAATAAGTGAAAGAAAAAAAATATTCATTTACATTGTTAGTTTTCATTACAAACTTAGGTTTCTGGTTCAGAAATATACTCTTCTTCGTCGGGTGCGTCTTCTTCATCGGGTTCGACGTCCATGTGTCCCTCTTCCTCGGGGACAATATCCTCTTCCTCTTCCTCCTCTGGTGGATCTTCGATTATAATTTCTTCTTCTCGTTCCGGTTCCGGTTCCGGTTCCGGTTCCGGTTTCTTCTTCACCTTCTTCGCCTTCTTAACTGCAGCTTTGTCGAAAATCTTCTCTAGAATACCTGCAACCTTTTTAGCATATTCAGTTTTTTTTTCGTAACTTTTTTTAATTTTTGTAATGAACTCCTCACTGAATCCATATGATTTATAAACTTGAATTAGTTCCTTGATCGGTGGAAATTTTGCACGAGCGTAGTACTTTTCGTATAACGTAGCGATCCCTGTATTTAGTTTGACCCTCACAATACCACTTTTAAGAATTCTAAAAGTTACATGTATCATATCAGGATATTCAATGTGTGGTTCATTTGGTTTTTCTGGTGGTTGATACGGTGTTACGGGGGGGAGATTGGGTTCTTCATAAGGAAGTCCCATCTCTTCGTTATTTTTTTTCAACATTTTCAGGTACTGTTCCGTTTTATAGATGGGTGCCTTTTTGAACTCAAAGAATACAGTTGGCTTGGAATTGATAATATTATATAAAAATGACCCCTCGGTGGGTTTATCCACCACCCGCGACGCAATCGGCTGCCCATAACGTCTCGAGGGACGCTTGAATGTAACCATCTTGTTTTTTTACGTCTTCACTCTCTAACTTAGGCTTTAGAAAAAAATCAAGTTCCGCGCGAATCAAGTGTGCAGATTGTTGATTTTGGTGTGTGTAGTACGGACCCCAAATCTCAATAACTTTCCGCTCCTTGTCATACCACAAGTAGTCGAGGCCCAACTTTTGGGTGAGCCAATAGAACTTCTTACCAGTCTTCCCAATGAACGCGAATAACTGATCATCCGTGTAATCGGAGACACTGAGTTGAGAGTAATGTGCGTTCGGTGGTGTGTAGGGTGCCATCTTTTTTCTTTTCTAAAGATGCCTCCTTCTGTTTAAGTAGGTTTCGGACATGTTTTTGGGAATAGACTTGATTTTTATTTTTCTTGTCGTTTTTAGTCACACGCTTTTTGGGTTCTTTGTACTCCATGATGATAGTATGTAGTGTTATTATTTTAACTTAGGCTTCATCTTCGTGTTCATCTACGAGTGAGACATCGTCTTCACTGCCATCATCCTCGGAACATTCATAGTCTTCGTCTTCACTGTCATCGAGTGGTACATACCCCAATGGAACTTTCATAAACATATTTGTTTTTTCAAGTGTATCCACGTCGTAAAATCCAGAGACAGAATCTTTGGGAATTTCTTCCGACTCCGTGGTAAAATCGTAGAAGTTGTGTGCATTCTTCCCGAGAAAGTGCACAACATATGAATGTTGTGTTTCTGAACGTATTTGAGCGATTTGTGTCGTACCATCCTGACAATTTACATCAATAATCATGTCTTGTTGATTTTAATTTTAAATCTTTAATAATAATAATGGATACCCTGAAAGAAGTAGGTCTTTGGTACATATCAAACAGAAAAGTAAAACACAACGACGCGGTTATGTTTGATATAGACGATACCCTCATTTTCACGAATGGTCGTGCAAATGAACCCATTATAGATCTTCTACATGCGAGTCAAAAAATGGGTTATAAAATTATAATCATCACAGCGAGACCTGGAATGGACCGAGTGATTCAATGGACCATAAGACAATTAAAACAGTATGGAATTGAATACCATTATTTGGGATTTACGAGTGCACCTACGAAACATCTTATGAAAAAACATCTACCCTATAATTTTGTCCTCTCTGTTGGTGACATGCCAACGGATCTCACCAACTCTGAACACTATCTCAACATTTCCAATTTCGATCACAATTGAGGCAACTGACAAAAGTTGTCATGGGTTCATCCGCTGATCTTGTCTGTAATTGGTAATATGTAGTCTTTTTAGACTTGCACCGCCCACATGTGAAAAATCCTTCCTGGTTCTTAATTTCACGGGAGAGAAACTCTTTTCTCATATCTTTGTGAATTTTCATTTCACGCACCTTTGCGTAAAGACCATTTGGACAAAGCTCTTCGGGTCGCATATTAACAATATCATTTGATGATACCTTTTTCTCAACAAGTTGTGTTTTCAAGTCTGGATTTTCTTTGAAACTACTTTGAAGAGATAGAAACTTATGCTTGTAAAAATTACTATATTTGTGATTATCCCAAGCAGGTTCCTCACCTATTTTTGTCGCCTGAGCTATAGCGTGATTCACTATACATTTCTCGAGATTAATACATAATGTACTATCCTCAGGAATCTCGAGAAGTGTGGCTAAACGTTCGACAACAAACTGTCGAGTCTTGTTCTCCATTCTTAATTTGTATTCACACCAAATCTTTATTTACTTAGGGCAGGGGAAGTCCCTCATAAGGATCGTCGATATTCGGGCTGTCGAAAGCATCAGAAACACGACGCGTGGGGTTAGTATCAACAAAACCATAGCGATAGTCAGCGCGGGCACGCTGTTGATAAGATTCACGGTTACACGACAAGAATGTGACCACTATCCATGCGGCAACGACTGTTACGGCAAACGCCAAGAAGACCCGGTTATTCATTTATATTTTATCGATATTTTTTTATAAGACAACTCTAAGATGAAGAAAGCAGTTCTCATAAACGAGAAACTGGGGGACGTTACAGATATAGATCTGGATATAAGTCCCCATAAAAATGAAATTTTTAAAATTTTAGGGGGACCCCAAACGTTTATTGGGCAGTGGCCTGATATAGATGTCGTTATAATGAAAGCCGAAAATGGTAAAGTGGTGAATGAAAACACTTTACCAATTCCGTTTGATAAGGAAGAGGTGGGTGGGAAAATTTTACTTGTGCGAATGGATGAAAATTCAGATCCGCAAGACTTTACACTAACCGAGTACCTTGGGTACAAAGGCGTCTCCGTTTAGGACAGCATTGGCGTACTTCATGCACAACTGGAAATGTACATATGCCCAGTCCATCGGATTTTCGATGGATGGTTTGCCGGGAAGAGGGTTATCATGAACAGTCCCGATAATATCAATCTTTTCACCGTTCATAGACTTTGCTGTCAGGTTACCAATCCTCTTCAACCACATGACGTGATCCTCATTTTTACAATCGAAACTAACGACAAAGTGTGCCATTTATATTATATGGTATTCTTTTCTATAAGTAGCCGCGCACTTGGATCAGTAACCTTGGTCCATTTAGGACGCCATATTTCAGATATGAGATGATCGTTATCTTTTCCATAGATGTCCCAAAACATAGTCCTGTAAAATACCTCCTCCTTGGATAATGGTGTATTATGCGTGGTATAATCACTAGTGTTTTTGTAAATATCATCGGAAATCGCCTTATTTGTGTACATTTTGATTTCATCTACCCAATTCGTACCAACCGCGTCACTCATACCATCCTTCTGTCTCCATAAAATATCATCGGGGAGGTATCCCTCGAAGGCCTCCCGTAGTATTCTTTTTTCAATGCCACCCATTTTCTCAGTTTGATTTATGTTCATACAAAAGTCAATGAAATGTTTATCGAGAAATGGAACGATGAGATCCAAACCGTGGGCACCTGCACACCTATCAGCCCTTAACCCATCAAACTGATGAATCAAACGAAGACGACGCATGTTTTCACAAGCAAATTCATCAACATTTGGTGCGTTATGGAAGTAGAGGTAGCCACCCAAAAGTTCATCACTCCCCTCACCCGAAAAGATGTACCGACAGTTGGTATTCTCTTTGATATACTTACACAGGAGCCACATGGGGGTGCTCGCCCGCACTGTGGTTGTGTCATAGGATTCCAAAGATTTGATGACATCTCTAATATGGGAGATTCCCTCCTCTGGTGTAAAAGTGACCTCGGTGTGATCAGTATTTAGGTACTTGGATACAGTGCGCGCAGCCTCTAAATCAGGACTCCCTGTTACACCGATAGAGAACGTCTTGATCTTACCAATCTTCCGTGTAGCAATCGATGCGATGAGACTACTATCCAGACCACCTGAGAGTAGAAAACCTATATCACGCTCCGTATTTTCGATACGCGCATGGACAGCTTTTTCAAAAGTTTCACGAAGTTGGTGGGTATCGAGGTGCTTATGTATCCCCCAGTACCCATTGTGGTAACATACAAAGTTGTCAAAGTAGGAATCGTAAAAATGTCCAGGTGGGAAAATATCAATCTTGGAGTTTAAAAAAAGCAAAGCTTTGACTTCACTCGCAAACGCAATTGAACTGGGTCCGTAACGGGTGTAGAAAAGTGGTCTCACACCTACGGGGTCTCGTGCAGCCATGATACGTTTCCCATCACTGACCACGAACGCAAAATCACCATTCATAAGATCAAGTGCCCTTTCGATACCATGACTCTCGATGAGGGGTAGTATAACCTCACAATCACTCTGACTCGATCCAGGTGGTTTTGGAAAATCGCGATGATTGTAAATCTCACCGTTACACACAAGCATGTGTGAGCCTCTGTGGAAAGGCTGCATACCCGCAGGTGTGAGATCGTTTATAGCCAACCTGTAAAAGTCCATACGGCATTTACCCAGAGTATTGGTGCGGTAGTCATCAGGTCCCCTGTGATTAAGAAGATGTGAGGATATCTCAACTTCTTCACCGAAAAGGGCTATGATACCACACATTATTGTTACATATCATGTAATGTTTAAGCTGTCGTTCAAAACCTTTCTATACATATAGTCATCGGCGTTACCGTCCAACTCTTGACCAGACATGGCGATCATTTCTTCACCATTAAACATCGATACATTGAAATCTAATATACAATAAAAGGAAACATTAGAACGCATAGACATTTTATCAATGTCGCCGTAATCAAATACTTCAAGATTCATTTCTTTCTCTATATCTTTTGGAGTTTTAACAATTCCTTCCAACCTTGGCTGAACCGGACGTCTATTATCAGACATGTCAAGTATTGGCCATACACCATATTTAAATTTAAAATGAGAAACATATTTTATACAATTAATACCTACACTTTTTTCAGAAAAACAAGCAAACCTAGACTTACCATTTGGATCTACCAAACTCAGATATGTTTTACATGGGATAAATTTTACAAGAAGGAACTCCATATAAATTATATAAGGAAAAAATCTTTAAATAATATATGAATCTTCCGAAGACTGCTGGTCAATGTAAATATATGATTGCTCTCAATTCCGGTAAGCCAATTATCATCGGGACGGGTCCAGCAGGTTCAGGGAAGACGATGCTTGCGTGTCACACCGCAGCTGAGCACATTCGTAAGCATCCCCGTGGGAAGGTTGTCCTCACCCGACCCATCGTGGCAGCCGACGAGGATATGGGCTACCTCCCCGGGGATATGAATCAAAAAATGGAACCATGGACACGACCAATGTATGACATCTTTGAACACTATTTCACCCATAATCAAATGGATCGCTGCATTAGTATCGAACCCCTCGGGTACATGAGGGGGAGAACATTCAACAACACCCTCATCATCGCCGATGAAATGCAAAACAGTACCGCAAATCAGATGTTAATGTTATTGACTAGGGTTGGACAGGGGACACGACTCATAGTCACGGGTGACTTGGAGCAATCCGATCTCGGAGAAGACAACGGTCTTTCTGAACTTATATACAAAATGCAACTCTTTGATCTCAAATATCTCGAACATGTTAGAATGAACCAAGATGACGTCGTCCGACACTCAGCCGTAAAAGAAGTGCTTAAAGTCTTGAATAATTAAAATATAAATGACTAAGGTTATTATCACTCTCCCGGGTAGAACCTTCTCATGGTAAGTACGGGTCTCCGGGTGGGGCATGAGAAGATTCTTGTTCTTTGATGTCCTCAATAGTAGCCTCTATGATCTTTAATCCAAACCGCGCAGACAACATTCTTTCTTCCAATTGATTTATTTTTAATTTTAAAATCTCGTATTCCTCTGAAATATCATGCACTTCTTGATCGATATGTCCATATTCTTCAATAAGTTTATAGTTTTGGGGAATCTTACGAAATTCTGTAGCAATTTTGTCACTGTACTTCTGTAACTCTTCCATCATTACTGTATAACTTTAGGAAACATTTCTTTAGCTGCTCTAATTCTAAATTCAAGTTCCGTTGATGGCCACTGAATGAGAAAATCACCTTCCTGCCATTGCCCATCCGTACCGAGGATATCGTTGTAATTTTTACGATCCTTGAGGCGGGGAAGCTTAGTATAATCATACGAATTGAAAACTCTCTGAGGAACAACTTTACCAACTCTCGCCCAGAAGGTACCACCGGGTACAACCCCAGTCTCTTCGAGGTGCGTCCCAACAAAGAGATCTTGGATCAATTGATTTTCATACATGTACCAATGTCTGTACAACGGCATACCAGCGATGATCGTATCGAGGAATGCTTTACCAATCGGGGAGTTCCGGATGATCATGTTACCACAATTGATACCGTTACAGTCAGCTGGAATGAGAATTTGGGTGTTCCCAGTCGCATGTTCCTTCACGATGTCTTCAATTTTCGTGTTCATATTAGTGATCATGACATCACAATCTGAGTTAAAAATCCACTCAGCATCCGGGTATTTCTCCATCGCCTCCTTCATAACGAATACTTTACCCCACCCGGATGGGTGGTGTGTTTCGGGAATAGGGGGTAGTTTAGCCATGATGGGCTTACCCCCTGCTTTTGCACCACAATCTGTAGAATAATGAAGTTTATATCCATGTTTCAGACAGTATTGTAATTTATTTTTATAGAGTGTCCATTCAGCGAGTGGTTCAAACTTCTCATCGTGTGCAGAGACAAGGACGATCATTATATTTTCAATCACCAATAGTTTTAACTACATTAAAATGTCATACAGGTTTGTATCAGTTGGTGAAGAAATTGTATAGTTCCCCGTTTCATCCAGCTTCCACCGACTCTTCTGCTTATCCATCGATTTAATGTGCCACAAAGCTTGTGAAGGTATGGGTTTTAAACCTATAATATTATCAGAACCTTTTAGTTTAGTGTGAAGTTCATCTGTCAATTTGATGTGATCACAGTTTTTGTAGATTCGCATTTGATAATCCGGCCAATTGATGAAGCCAACATCGTTGATGTTAAATCCAAAATCCTTAGCTTCCTGTTCAGTAATATCTGGGTGGATGTTGATGCGTGGTACAGCAATAATCTCTGCACCAGTATCTTTGATGATATTTTTCACAGATCTAATCAGTGACTGTTGGGGCATTTCATCTGCATCCAGACCAAAAATATAATCACCAGTTGCCTTTTCGTTGTGAAATTGTGAATTTAAGTGAAACTTGTCAAAGGGGTGTCTGAAGACGTTGATATGATCCTTGTAGTGTTCAAGGACACGTTCAACTTTATCAGTCACGTTGTTTGAATCTACGACGACGTTGATTTCATCTTCAGTGTCAATCGTTTTCTGTAAAAAACCCAAAAGTGAAAAAAGTTCCCTCGATTCGTTACAAACCTGAATGGTGTAAGTCAGTTTCATTGTAATCAATTAAAGATGACAGTCTTTAATTTGGTAAATGAAGGTGTCGGATTTTATCACCACATTTCTGTTCAAGAAGAATGTGACGAAATGTTTTTCAGTGACGGGTGGTTTTGCGATGCACCTAAATGATTCATTTGGTCATAAAATGAATGTCACCTATACCCATGGAGAACAACCAGCAGGGTACGCCGCCCTCGGATGGTCATCCTATGAACACAATCCAAGTGTGTGTTGTGTGACATCTGGTTGTGGTGCTACGAATGCGGTGACTCCATGCCTCATCGCATATCAAGATAGTGTTCCAATCTTCTTCATCAGTGGTCAAGTGCATAGAGACGATAATATTCGTACCCGAGGTGGAAAAATTAGGGGTTACTTTGGTTCAGATTGTGACATCATAGAGTCTGTGAAAGGTATCACAAAGTATGCGGTAGAACTCACTGACCCTAAAGATACCCTAAAAGTACTCCAAGAGTGTTACAATAATCTGACCACCGGTCGTTTGGGACCCGTGTGGCTTTCCGTACCGGTGGATGTTCAATCCATGGAGGTTCCACAGATGATCGAAGAATGGAAGGCTCCACGAGAAGTCTCGATAACTTCGGTCCCACAAGAGTTCATAGATGTTTGGACAAAGGCACAGAGACCGATTGTTTTAGCTGGTAACGGGATTCATCTCTCTAAAACCAAGGTACAGTTTAGAAAGTTTTTGGGACATCATAAACTCCCTTACGTTGTAAGTTTTTTTGGGAGTGACCTAGGTAACGACTACACGGGGAAAACTGGACTTATTGGAAATAGGGCAGGAAATTTCGCCATCCAAAACGCAGATCTCGTGCTTTGCCTCGGTTCCAGAATGTGTAAAAGTATCACAGGGTATAAGAGGAATCTTTTCGCGAGAGAAGCAAAGGTTGTCTATCTCGACATAGATGAAAGTGAATTTATTGAAGATAAGAAACTTGATATCAAACTTCAAATGAATCTTAAAACTTTTTTTGATTTGGAATTACCTGAATTAAAAATGAATCCCACTTGGATTCAAAAAAATGAGGAATGGAGAGAGTTATGGTCCGAAGAAATGCCCGAAAAGAATGGGGAACTCGTGTGTCCGTACAGACACCTGAACAAATTCTTCAAAGAAAAGGGTGGAGATTCGGTGGTGACTATGTCCTCCGGTTCAATATATTGTGTAGGTTGGCACATGTATCGTTACAAAGAGGGGGATCGGTTCATCACGAGTGGTCATGGTGATATGGGCTACGAAGTTGCCTCAGCTATGGGTGCGTCGTTTCATGGTAAGCGAACTTGGGTCATTGTTGGTGATGGGTCGTTTCAATATAATATTCAAGATTTACAAACCCTGAAACATTACAATTTACCCGTGACCATTCTCGTGTTCAATAATGATGGATACGGTGCCATCAAAATCACACAAGATGCAGTTTTTAAACGAGAATATGGAACGAGTTCTAAAAGTGACCTTACATTCTGTAACATCGAGAAGGTGTCGAAAGCGTATGACATCCCCTATTATAAAGTCGAAAAGGATGATGACACCGAATATCTTAATGACCCTAAAGGCCCCATGATAGTTGAGATTGTGTGTAACACTCAAGGTAGGTATCCACGTCTTTCCAATAAACCCCAACCAGATGGAACATTTAAAAACATGCCCTACGAGGAAATGGCACCATTCCTGGATGATGAAACTCTGGAAAAGCATATGTTCGTGAAACGAGCTTAAAGTTTGTTCATACTATACTACTATAATGTCCTTCTTGACCCGAGACGGAACTGATGTGGATGTGGATTTTGAAAAGGAAGAACAGTTACTCATTCGGACGTATATCCCAAGTGATGCCGTTGTACTTGAGATGGGTGCCAGATACGGAACTGTATCATTTGCCATTTCAGAGGTTCTCGATGATCCAACCCGCCATGTTGCGGTAGAACCCGATTCTACCGTCATCGAGGCACTCACTGGAAATAGGGACAGAAACGGTGGAAAGTTTCATATTTTCGAGGGGGTCGTATCCAAATATGGGTATAAAATAGATGTAAATGTCGTTCCAGATAATAAGTATTATGACTATGGAACCTATACAAAACCTTCCGATGAACCCACGGTAAATAATATGGCTTTCAACGAAATTGAAAACAAGTATAACCTAAAATTTGATTGTATCGTCGCCGATTGTGAAGGTTTCTTTTATGATTTCGTCAAAGAAAATGAAGAATGTCTAGATCGAATGCGTGTCATCATATACGAACAAGATGGAACACCTTGGTCTGAGATGATCATTAAGTACAAAGAACTTGACACTATCCTAGAGTCACACGGTTTTAAACTTACCCATGCGATTCCACACCCCGAATACGAAAATAATCCCCATCTTCATGCCGTATGGGTTAAAGAGTTGAACAAATAATTTTACAATGAAGAGCTTAAAGTTTGTTCATACTATACTACTAAAATGTCCTTCGTAGACAGAGATGGTCACCAGGCTAACGTGGAATACGAAGCAGAAGAACAGTTTCTGGTTAGGAAGTATATTCCTAAGGATGCAAAGGTTCTTGAATTGGGTGCGAGATATGGAACTGTTTCGTGTGTCATATCAGAAGTTCTTGATGACCCGACACAACATGTCGCAGTAGAGCCGGATAGTTCTGTGATTGAAGCACTCACGAAAAATAGAGATACCAATGGAGGAAAGTTTCATATTTTTGAAGGTGTTGTTTCTAACAAAGGGTATGAACTAGCTTTTATTGATCCTAAATTTGATCTCCATGAATATGGGACATATACGAAGGAAACTGATACACCTACGATTAAAAATATGACACTCGAAGATTTATCTGTGACCTATGATATCAAGTTTGACTGTATCGTGGCAGATTGTGAAGGGTTCTTTTGTGATTTTGTAGAGGAAAACCCAGATGCCATCAAAAATATGAGAGTTATCATTTACGAACAGGATGGAATTCCATGGCCAGAGTATGCAAAAAGATACGAAGCACTAGATGAGACACTAGCCTCATATAGCTTCAAAAGAATCCATACTATACCCCACCCAAAGTATGAAAATAATCCCCACTTTCACAATATATGGGTTAAAGAGTTGAACAAATAATTTTACAATGAAGTTTATAAACTATTGTAGATCCTGTAGTTCTAATACATGTACTACAAGACCTGCTATATTAGCACCTTTCATGACTGATCGTATTTTTTGGTATGAACATATCAATTGTTTCACAATGGATAGTTTTTCACATTTACTTTCGAAACACTTTAGAATAATAGCAAAGAAAGAAGAAAAATTTTTACATGTATTGTGTGAGGACATCTGATGAATAGAAGTGATGTTTCCCGTGCTTTACAATCTTGTTAAACACCTCATAGACCTTTTCAATAGACACATTCTCATGTTTCTCAATTACTTCAATCGCGTAATTGACATGCATTGACATCATACCGGAAAGAAGGTACGGGATACCCGACTTTTTGTATGACTCGACCCATTTACCACTATACACGAGGGCGGGTAAAAGTTTATAATCACCCTTGTTCTCCATGTGAGCGAGAACATACTCAGAGATTGCATTTCCAGAACCTCGACCAAACCCACCAAACGTAACATCCACTATATCAGCACCATTGTAGAGTGCATCGATGGCTTTTACCGAGGCATTCTTGAGATTGTCGTGTGCGTGAAATCCAATAGATCCATTGAAGTATTTTTTCACACTATCAAGAATGGAACGCATCTTGTAGATACCCAGATTGCCGTACGTATCCGCGAGGTAAAAGTACTCAATTGGGGCGTCGTTGATAATTTCACATGTTTCTTGAATCTGCCCGTCATTCATCTTGTCGATGCGACCAATGTTGATACTCACTTCGTAACCAAGTTCCTTCAACTTTTTACACATATCGACAGTTTCCTGGATGAGTTCTACGTCAAGTTTCGAATCATCTTTGTTTTTACAATGATAAGCAATTAGTACCCTCACCATAGAAATCAAGGACTCGGATTTGGGTACGAAATCGTCAATCGTAAAAGTCCCCATCTGAGCCATCACGGCTAATTTACACTCAGGGATCACGATGTCGTCGAATGTTTCATTCACCAATGTCTCCGGTGTGTAAAACCATGGACCATTCGTATGTTCTTTTCGTCTAAATCCAATTTCACAATACTCGACACCACAATCCTTTACAGCGTTATAACAAGCCCTTGCATGTTCCTTCGTAAAGTACCAATTATTTACATATCCACCATCGCGCATAGAACAATCAAATAGTTTCATTTTAGTTACAATATTCATCTACCCTTTATATAACTCTCACCTAGTTCAGATATGTCCTTAATTTCCCACGATGCCCCAAACATCTCCGCCCACTGAGAAAGTAATTTTTTTTCTGGATACACGAGGTCACAACATTTTGGCATCATTCGTTTAGAGAAAACATATTGTCTAACAATGTCCTTAACATCTTCTATACCTATGAAGTCAAAGTACCTATCTCGTTCGATGACGACGTGACCCTCCCTCTTACACACCGCACTAAACCTCGTTGGGAGTTCTCCGGGTCCGTAACATCCCCAAATCCTGAGTGAATATGCATTTGGTATTGTATCTATACGCCTGTCTATCAACCATTTTGACAATCCATATGGATCTGTAGGTGGATCACCACGCAGCGCCGCACCACTTGAAAAGTATATCAATTTACCATTAAATACCCGTGCAACATTTTCAAACATGAGAAGGTTTTTGTATAGGACTTCGCCGTCATCGGGTTTCAATCGACTCCCACCCACGACCGCACAATGAATAACTGCGTCATATTCATGGGTCTTAAAGTACTCCTCAACCTCTAATTGATTCGTGAGATCAAGATCTTGTCGCGTAACACCAACCCAATCTGTATCACGGATAAGATTTTTACCAACAAAACCACCAACACCTAATACACACACGCGCATTTTATTTAAAGGTAGTGGAATACTTTAAATAAGATGATTTTTCTCATTGACTTGGATGGAACCCTGCTAGATAGTGATCATTTACACTATCAAGCATGGGCTCGGGTGCTCGGTGTCACCCCAGAATATGTTGAAAAAGTGGTTACCACCTACGGAATTCAGTACCTCTTAGATGATTTTCCAGACCCATCGAACATGAGAAGAAAAAAAATTAAAGAAATGTTGAAATTCGATGAAATTAAACTCATGAAAAATGCGGACAAATTTATAGACTTCATCGTGGATAACAATATCGATCACGTAGTCGTAACAAACACAGATCGAGAAGTTGTTGAACATTTTAAAAAGAAAGTTCCAATTCTCAACAAATTGAAGAAGTGGATTGTCCGCGAAGACTATGAAAATCCTAAACCGCACCCAGAATGTTACCAAATGGCACTAGGCTGTAAAACAGGATGTGTCATTGGATTTGAAAATTCAAAAGAAGGACTAAAAGCCCTTTCACATGTTACTCATAATATTTTCCACATTAATCCCGAAACTGACTACTTAAAAGTATTAGAATATATTAAATCACAATGCCCAAAAAGGTTTGGTACGCACCCAATAAATTTGAATCCTACGGGGAAGAGGAAATCAAAGCCGTAGAGGCTTGCCTCCGTGATGGCTGGCTCGCTGGATTTGGTGACCGCACGGTTGAATTTGAGAGGAGGGTGGCAGACCTCTTCGGGAAGAAGCAGGGACTCTTTGTAAATTCAGGGAGTAGTGCAATCCTCCTCGGTCTCTGTGGTCTCAATCTCCCAAAGGGGTCAGGGGTGGTCACACCCGCGTGTGGTTTCTCTACGACCGTCGCCCCTCTCATGCAATTAGGTCTCAAGCCCGTGTTCTGTGATGTAGGTCTGAATTCCTATGTCCCAACCGTCGAACAACTCAAGAAGGTTGTCACCCCTGAGACCAAATGTCTCATTCTCCCCAACCTCATCGGAAACATGCCTGATTGGCCAGCGATTAGGGAGGCATTCCCAGATCTCACCCTCTTTGAGGATTCTGCCGATACAATCACCCATACCCCATGCACGGATATCAGTACCACAAGCTTCTACGCGAGTCATGTTATCACCGCGGGTGGCGTCGGTGGTATGGTGATGTTCAATGATGAGGAACACCTCAAGAGAGCCCTAATGTTCAGGGATTGGGGACGGATTGGGGACAATATAGAGGAACCCAGTGAGCGCTTCAACCATTCAGTGGATGGTATCCCCTATGATTGGAAATTCCTCTACGGTGTCGCCGGGTATCACCTCAAGGCTTGCGAAATGAACGCAGCTTTTGGGCTCGTACAACTCGACAAATTGGGGGGGTTCCTCCAAAAGAGACGTCAAAATATTAGGAGATACCTTGAGAACCTCAAGGATACACCGTACTACACACTCCCAGATGATTCCCAGATACCCAATTGGCTCGCCATCCCCCTCCAATGCCCAGATCGTCTCGAACTCTTGAAGTTTCTCGAAGAAAATGATGTACAGACACGGGTCACATTTGCAGGGAACATCACCAGACACCCAGCCTTTAGGGAATACCTGGGGGAGTTTGAAAATGCCGATCGTATCATGAAGGATGGATTTCTCCTAGGTGCCCACCACGGTATGGACTTGGACGATGTCGATCGTGTGTGTAATTTGCTTAAAACATTTGCAGCCACTA
>Ga0209630_10002609_pt1 | contig 17182 bp, 14 predicted proteins | sample COG_01_FD_184745 | JGI IMG/M metagenome (GOLD analysis project Ga0209630, IMG submission 184745) | Pelagic Microbial community sample from North Sea - COGITO 998_met_01 (SPAdes) (version 2) | ecosystem: Environmental > Aquatic > Marine > Neritic zone/Coastal water | place: Helgoland, sampling... | reverse complement strand
GTTGTCGCTTCGGCGCTGGAAGAACTCGGACTGGTCGGGCTCGCTGTTGTCGCTTCGGCGCTGGAAGAACTCGGACTGGTCGGGCTCGCTGTTGTCGCTTCGGCACTGGAAGAACTTGGACTGGGTGCCGGTGTGGTAGGACTCGCCGACGACATATTTTATTCATTAAATAATCATACGAAACAAAAAAAACTTAATCTTTACTTTTTCTATTGGGTCGAAACTTTACGCCTGCGAATTCGTTCTTCCAACGATTCGTCAACGGCGTTACTTTTCGCATATGTACTTGTGTGGTGTTTGATTGTATTAGAAACATTCTTCTTTTGAGAATGGGGAAAGCATACAACCCAAAGAATAATCACCGTGAGAGAAGCTATGGCAATCCAGTACAAGAGTTCTTCCATCTTCTTTTACTAAATTCACTGATTACCAAATGGTTTTTATACTATGTGTAACACTTTCTAAAGAGAGGTATTTACTCGATTTTGGATTTGTCGATGAATGTCTTGGGATTTGTCAATGTCCATGCGAGTTGACCGACGCGACGTATTCCCTGGAGTGACGTTGCAGCCCCGGACGCCGTCTACGTGGATCCCTGACGAACGCGTCCAACGGTGCTTTAGTTGCAACGCAAGCTTTTCGTTCCTTAAACGCAAACACCATTGTCGTGCTTGTGGCCGCGTTTTCTGTTACACATGCACCGCTTATCGCGAGAGCTTTCCTTCGTATTTCAAGTCGTACGCACCGTCACCTGTCGAGCTAAGGACGGGCACACAGCGCATGTGTGCACAGTGTGCTTCTTCTTTGCGAAAAACCTCAAAGGTCGAATGGTTGGTGCGAGCTCTTTCTGTCATGCCACTTACATTTCCTCAACTATTCCGCGTTCGTTTGACGAACAAGACGTGGAACCATGCGGTCAACACGTTGCTAAGCTTGTACCGTGGCCTACAATACAAATTGCCCTGTGAAAAGTACTCCAACATTGAAATCCAGTTCTTGGTGACACATTTTTCGGAATTTGGGCACCATATACCATGGCAAGTGCACGTGTTTTGCGCATTGATGCAAATAAATAAGCTGGGGACCTTTCACACACACATGGAAATGCATCATCGTTTATCGTGTCGGTGGTGTTTGTGTTCGAGGACATGCTCTACTAGGCTTTCCATTGGCAACATCATTCGCCTGGGCATGGCCGGTTGCTTAAAGCACGATTCTCTAATACACTCCGTCATCAGCGCCTGGAATGACATTCATGTACACATTCATGTAAAAATGATGTTTTGGTGGGTGCATCTGGCTTGCAAACGCGTGGCTCTATTTCGTGACGGACTTTTACCATTGTGTCGCAAGGACGTCCGACTGACGTATGCACTATGGTTCGAATGCGAACTGCAAAAGGAGCCCCGCACACACACTATACTGACGCGCGCACAAAAAAAAATACTGGCAACGCTCGATCAGAATACGCGTGACAATTTGCGCGCGTCAATTGCACTAGTGGGACTGCTCCGGACACTTGTAGAGAAGAGGGGCAAGCGCACACATCTCCACCTTTCCAATGTTTTCTTCTCTGAACATTCGTCCGTACGACTTCCTTGGAAACCAACCGTTTTTATTAATGGGATAACGTCGGTTAAGCGGTATAGGTCTGCGTCCAACCCACTGGCCATCGTATGTCATACGAACGATCGTCAGTCTTTCAAGGTGCTGATTAAAAAGGAGGACGTTCGTACGGATAGACTGGCCATGGTCGTCGGTTACTGGATATGTGTTGTGGCAAAGCACGTGCACATCCGCACGTACGACGTGTTTCCGTTTTCCAAAGACGCCGGGTGTCTCGTTATGCTACCCGGGGCCACGACACTCTACGACGTCCGAAAAACATCTACACTTTTGAATTTTATCCTGACAAAAAATCCCACGCGAACGGTATCGTATCTTCGAGAGCGGGTCGTTCAATCGTGTGTGGGGGCTTGCCTCTTGGCCTTTACGATGGGGTTGGGAGATCGCCACTTGGAAAACATTCTTGTGGCCGCCGACGGTTCGCTCGCACACGTGGACTTTGGTTATGTGCTCGGCGAGGATCCCAAGCACATTTCAACACCCATGCGCATCACCGACGACATGATCGACGCGATGGGAGGTCGTGAGTCTGCAACGTTTGTCTCTTTCATACAAATGACACAAAAGGGGTACGAAACTATGCGACTTTACGCCCCGTTTTGGTATCAACTTTTGGCGACGGAGAGTTACATTCATGGTCGTGAAGATAGACCTTTAAAGCGTATTCGTGACCACGTATTAGACAGATTTGTTCCCGGCGAATGGGATGAGGAGGCTTCTTTGCACATACAAACAGTCGTCGAAAGGGCGGCAGAAGACTCTTACTTCCAGCAGGCCGCGGACATGGTACATCAAGCATCTAATCAGATGACGCAACTTTTTCAGATGGAACTATAAATATATCACTGTGTGTGGCTATAATGTCAGTCTTTCGCCATAAATATGTACAGTGCTTCGTGGCGCCCGTTGCCATGAGCCCTGGTGGGGTTTCTCTCACCGGTTCTTGGATTGCCAGCCGTGTCGGTTCGGAGCAAGAACTCAATATGTCCCCCGATAGATTGTGCCATTACCGACTACATTGTTGGAAACAGCCATTGTCTAACAGTGTCATCGACGCATGCGTCGACTTGTGCGTTCGAAAAACGCCGGAGGGTCACCGGTTTGAATCCGAACTCAAATTTTCGACGGCAGAACCGTGCAATGATGTGTTGGAAGAGGTCACGCCGCAGATACAACGCATGCTTAAATGGTCGAATTTGTACACACTAGTCAAATTGTTTCAACAGGAACAGCCCGGGACAGCCTTGGGGTTGTCTGGGAGGGGTAATGCTGGCAACGACGGGGACATCCAGTCCGTCTGATGAACCAATATGGCGTCTCGAATTTTTTTGAATAGCATCTGTATATTTTCGCCTGTCTTGGCCGATGTGAATACGTGGTCAAACGTATTTTCACTAACCCATGCCGAGATGTCGTCCGCGCAAAAAGGCTGTGTGTCAGACTTGTTGGATACGACGATCACCACCGGATCGTGGCGCGAAGGCCGCTTCTTCAAAATGTCTTGATGCCATTTCTTTAAATCGTTTTGGAGCACACTGTCGGAAATGTCGTGCACCAACACGAACACGTGCCCGCGCATAAAATACGAACTCGTTATCGCCATAAACCGTTCCTGACCACAAGTATCCCATATAGACATCCTTACGTCGTCTAACACGACCGGAATAAAGTCTACTGCAATTGTGGACACATGGTTGGACGTATCGTCGTTGTGACAGTATTTCTTTATGATCGATGTCTTACCACCCCCAACGGATCCTACGAAGACTACATTAAATCGCATTATTGTCATTTACCATTACAATATTTATACTCGACACGGGATTTTCTCTAATCCATTAGAGATTTTTGCAGCGCGTCGGTTGTATGTGGGCGTTATCTTTGTACTCGGTCTTCTTACTATTCGTTTGTGTTCACAGTGGATAATAAATCCCAATACAGAAAACATAAAAACACACAGGCTTCCTATAATTGTGACAAGTAAAATAACTGATGGACCTGGGAACGCATATTCGCCGGTAGTTGACACCGTACTATTCATTGTAGTTTAAATCACGCGTTAGAAGTCGCAAAAAAATATGTTGAGAGTATTCTTTGTTGAAAACTGTGTTTCGTGAATAGAGCACGGATGCTTCCACTCGATGTCGTGTACCACATCCGATCATTTCTCAAATGGCGTGATCGGACGTTAATGATTTCGAAAGAGTGGTTACACGGCGCACTGGCCAGAAGAGTCCGTTTACGTTCGTGGAGCAGAAAACTTCGAATGTACGCCTATCTGTGCGTATTCGGCCCGGCGTTTGCTCGAATGTCATGGTCCAGTTTCTGCCGTAAACTTTTCATTTCAAGAAAAGCGCATGAGGGTTACGGCCAGCCAACGTGGCATGCAGCAGCCATGCGTTTCATGCGACGTCGCTGCAAAGCATGTGGTCTACAAACCAGGTCGTGTGTCATGGGTGTGGCCGTTTGCACGCTGTGTCGGTTTGATCCACGTTTAAAGTATGCGTACATGATCCCGGTTCGTTTGGCCAAGCAAATAGGTGTCCCTAAACAAGTTTTGAATATTGTGCCTTACCACAAATATAGAATGAACCACCTCAGATTTTTCCACGAAATACAAGATCACATACAAAACTAAAAGATTACACAGAATCCACAAACTGTCGTTTTTTACGTGCCGGACTGCAGCATTCGCACGCCAAGAATGTCCCATACACGACAAATGTAGCCAAAACAATCATGGCCATTATGAACAACGCGTCCTCCCACACGAGTCCGGGTGGCACGGGCGCGTACCATCGATGGCACGAGGACTGACCTGTTTCATTGGTCGTATAATTCTGAGGACAGCGCTCACAGACGCCAAGCCAACCATCGTCGGAGAAATACGATGTCGAGCATGGTGTGCACACATCTGCTCCACCGACGCGGCCCAAAGGACAGTTCCAGAGACGCGTGAAGGTACCATCCGAATTCCCGTGCACCCACTGTTGTGTATTCGTCCCGAACCCAACGGGTCCGTAATAGGGGTGCGTTTCGCGAGACACCGCGGTTGGCCCAAAGCGGTATACCTTATCGGAGTGTGAGTCAACGATAACAACATTGGACCCCACCACGCCAATATTATTGCCGATAAAGTTGTTTTGAAAGTCCTCGAGATCGTCGTTATCTACGTTTGCGGGGATATACGCACCCGTTTTTCCGTCTGTGTACGACAATTCGTCGCTCTTCAGATACCCGAGCACGTTCCCGGGCAAGTCGTCGACAGAAATACCTCGAGACGTCGATTCCTCACAGTGTTGAAGGACACAATTGTATATGAGGACAAATGGCTCTCGCCGTTCATCGTACAATGGGTAGGTCCCCACGACAAGGATGTCTTTCGAGGCTGCCAATGCGCGCCCAAAAGCCCTGTACGTGACGCCCGACAAGCTAGGCGGTTTCAACGGCGATGTCATGGACATCTCCCACCAAGCGATGGTGTCCAAGTTATTGTTTTGTGAGATCCATTGACGGGACTTCCAAACGTACACCCGGCCAAAATTTTGACCCGCATTGTCCTCCATGAACCGGTTCGTATCGCCGGGTGCAGATATAAACAAGCCCGCGGCCGATTCGTGAAGTTGGCCGGTTAACACGACATCAAACCCGAATTGTTGGTAGGCCACGGTTTCCTCCATTCTCGGGCCGCTCGCATAGACGGGGAGTCCCCCAGTCCGACATTGCTTTTGAAAAGGAGGAACCGCGGCGTCGGTCAAGTTATAATAATCTTTCATGTTCTTAAACCCTAAAACACAGGTTGAGTCGACAGGAAAGCAATACGTGTCGTACAAAGAGCGGCACGAGTGCAAGGCGTTCCCCACGTACACAAAAGCGTACCCCATGGTGGCACCATGGCCCAAATGGTCGTTCACAAGGCCCGGGGCGCCCACGACCCATGTCTGATTTTGTATGTCTAGAGCGTGTCCAAAACGGGCCACGTTGACGTTGAAGTCGGGCGCGATGATAGTTTCCGTTGCTTGGTACGGTCGCCACAGTACAACTCGGTTCTCTTCTGGATAACCGAACAGGACCAAACTACAATCCGAATTTAACGCTGTCACTGATGCTGTTCTGTTGCTGCGTAAGGATTCTCTGTTATCGTGGAATGCAACAAGGGTTTCGTTGGTGCTTTTTAACAGTGTACACTGGTCTGATATACCGAGACCACTCGGTTTGGCAGACGGACGCGTGGTCTGCTTTACATACGCTACCGTTACAACGCACAACCAGCTTAATAGAACCCATCGCATCTCTCTCTTTTTATATTTAAACTACCATTTATACGCTACTTTTCTTCTTCCTCATGATGGTCACTTCTATGACCGGTTTTTTGCACTCTTGTTTGCGTACCGTTTCGGCCCAATTTTTAAACGTTCTGGACGAAATGTCGCAATCTAAGACTGTCTTATTCAATTGAAACATATAATCCCCCTTCCGTATGCCCGCCACAAACGCGGCACTATCCGATTTCACCCCACTAAAAATCAGTACGCCATGTTCGGTATCTTCCAGCGTGATTCCCCACGGACCGCGCGTCGGCAAATAAAACGTCGCTGGTTTACACCCATTAAAAATAGCCATCCGTGCATGTGCCACTGCTGACGACTTGGGATGGAAACTCAAAGTTTTCGCGTCTGGGTGAGGGATAGGCGCGTTGCAAAACCCCGCCAATTTCAATTTCCTCACGTACTCTATTATTTTAATAATGGTCACGTCTCTTGTGGCGCGACCATGTTTGTGGTCTCGGTGAGCTTGTGCCACTTCTTGAATGGCCGGCAATGAGCACGGCGTTTTGTGCTGTTTTTGCTTTTCGAATTCGAGTATCGCAGCATAAAAGCAAGCAGCCGCAAACGTGGCTTTTCCGTGAGGCATTTTGCACGCATCGTCCGTATCATCTTTGCCATGCACGCGTCTGTAGTACAGCCTGTTCTTGGTCTTTGCCAGCCTGCCGATAGATTGCACAGCATCAAAATGGAAGCTACCTACTATCGCGTCGATTTTGCGCGCGCGCGCATAATGTTCTCGCTGTCTCGCTGGAATTCTTTGCCCCGGTAGTGTGTGAAGTTTGCCGTTTTTTCGACATTCTGTATCTTGGTGGGTCATCCCAGGGGTGAAATTCCAACCATGCCGCATGGCCTTTCCGTCTTCGCCAAGATTCCAACTCCCCACGTTCTCTTGGGCCATTTTGTTGACAGTGCCGCACTTTTTGCATGTGGAATGGCCCCTTTCTTTATATATCGCAAAGTTCCAAGAAGGACCGCCACACCCGACGCAATGTTTCGTTGGATAAACTTCCTTAATAAGTTCACTAGGATGCGCGGCTCGAATGGCGGCCGATAGCTGTTCCACTGTCATAGAGAACTTTGGACGGCGCGTGCCAAGAAAAGCGACATAACCATAGCCAGCTTGCTTCTCGGTCGGACTGGCCAGTGTTTTCGTGGTCACGCGGCCATCGCGGTTCATTTCAACCGTGCCATTACGTTTCAAGAACTCCTTAACCGTCTCGGTGGCAGCAACATCGTCTGATTGCATGTCCGACTATGTATACTAGGGTCCGGTTCAAAGGCAGTCTAACATATGTTTTAAATGTTTTAAATGTTTTAAATGTTTTAAATGTTTGGTCCTATAAATAGATATATTTAAGAGAATTGAAATGTCGAAGCGTCGACCCGAACGCCACGACGAAGTCCCGGTAAAAAGATATCGCCGAACAGTGTTCCGAAGCCCGTTTGGGTTCAACGCGTTGTCGTATTTGCGTTTGGTCTCGAAACCAGGGCCCATGGGCCCGTATACGCACATGCTAACGAATACCATCCTAAAATTTGTGAACAACAAGCCTCGATTTAGTAAACCGGAAAAAGTCTTCGAGGTCGAAGAACTGCAAGGGTTATACGTGAAGTTGAAGGGCGTTTCCACGCGCGTTGAAAAAGCATATTGCCATACGCGCCACACTGCGTCGATCTACAAATTGTCGCACGAACTCCTTCGCGTACTTCATTCCCGTCCTCGCATACGTATGATTGAGGAAGCGTGTGCAAACCATCTTGAAGTCGACATGCGGTCGGCCGTTTCGACAGTGCGTGGCACCGCTGAGAACCAAGTATGGCTTCGAGCCAAATATCAGGGTCGAAAGGTCGTATTGAAAACGACTACGAAGATTGAAACAATGTTGCGTTACGTTATTGAAGCAGTCATCCATGAAATAATCATGCGACAGTCCCCCTCGTATGTGCCCGCGCTCAAATTCATAGCCTTTGCACAGACGGCCGACGGTGAAAGAGATCGTCTCGTACTCTGTTCCGAACAGCTCGAAAGAAAATCCGTCAATGCGTGGATATGTTCCTTACACTCGTTGCACCCAAGAGCGAACATTAACATCAAGTTGTGGAAAATGCTTCGTCATGTTTGTATATGCCTGAAAAATTTGCAAAAATTTGCGCATTTCACTCACAGAGACTGTCATTCCAACAACGTTTATTACGATGAGAATTGTAATCCCGACCACGTCAAGTTTATCGACTTTGATTGGTCGTCCATCATATACGGCGGACATACATTGTCCGTGCCGCGTCATTTGTTTGACACAGCGCGCCCATCTTACGCGAAAAACAGATCCGTGGACTTGTGCATATTTATGAGAACTATTGGTCCAACACTGAGGACACCGCTCTCGCTTAAGAAAAAGGTTACGTTTACACGTAAAGACATGACAAGCATGAATAAATGGAACAGCTTTGAAGAACGGTCCGAGCTTTTTTTTGAGCATATATGGAAACCTATTATGGCCCGCTACGAACGCGAGTCAGAGAACACGTTGAAGGCTCGTGCGGCGACTTCGAAGGAAGCCATGCAACTTCTCAAAATGAATATAGGACCGAAAGGAGAATTTAGCCACAAGTGCGGACTCGTGTACTTGTCAAAACAAAATGCAAAGAGTGTCAATGAGTTTGATTACCGCATGGGGTATTTCGAGTGGCCAAGCATGACGCCAGATAACATCCTAACTTTTCTAGACAAACAGCGCCAAAACATGTTTCCAGTACGACACTGAAAATAATATTCAAACTCGGGCCTTTTCGCACATGCAAAGAAGTCAAGGATGTTGTGTAGCTTCCGTTTGCATACTGTACTGAACAGAAGAGTGTGTTATTACTAGTCAGTAAAAGTCCCGTATATAAGCGTGGCTTCATAATGAAAACTCATGGCCAAGTCCGCATTCTTTGCTGTCATTGCAGTCATGCTCGCCATAGCGGCCATATTGCAATTTGTCCTTGTATACGAATTCAAAGCAAAATGTACTGGTCACAATATCTCTATGGCGCCTACTGTCGCTGGCATTTGTCTTGTGGGTTCTTTTGTCATGAATGGTGGGTGGCTCATGGCAAGAAAACGACAAGCGAAAACGGCAATACGCGCGGCGCTCTTTCTGTGGACCGCGACAGTCACCATCGGCGTGGCAGCTGCGGGCGGGGCGTTGGGCCAGTCGTTCATGTACGACACAGTCTGCGTCGACGACCAAGGCGTGTCAACGTTAGAAACAGACATCAATATCGAACTACTCCAGTATGCTTCGATTGCTCTGTTGGTTCTCACGGTGGCCGCACCACACGCGTTTAAAAAGAAGGGCGCGACCGTGGGTGGATCCGATGCGGGCAAACCTCTAACGTCCGACGAACGAACCGATCAAAGACCGCTAGTCTTCCTGTAAAAAAAACAAATGAAAGAATGTGACATTTTTTGGATTATGCTCAAAGACTATAAAGCTCATGATTATATCGATGTCATGAACATTTTGTACACCATTCTTGCGACCGCTAACTTGTGCGCGGCATCAGAATTAGTGGTAAATACGCTTCATTTGCCGGAGCAATGCGATACAAAGACAGAGCTGGGATCATTTATCGCCATACACTACACAGTGTCTATAGACGCGAGTTCAGAAACTGGCGAACATGGACACAAAGTCGATTCTACACTGGACGGTGCTCCTTATACGTTCGGACTGGGTCTTGAGAATGTGATAGACGGTTGGAACATGGGTCTGTTGAACATGTGTGTCGGTGAGAAGCGCGAGCTCGTCGTTCCGCCCGCATTGGCATATGGGTCAGATGGATTAAGCGATCGTGTTCCAGGTGGGGCCACTTTGAATTTCGAGGTTGAATGTGTAGACATAACGGACACGCCCAATGTTTTCCTGCAGATAGATAGGGATGGCAGTGGAACACTCACAAAGGAAGAAGTGACCCTTTGGTTTGATATGCGGGGATTTGACAGAATGCCAAATGGGATTTGGTACGATAACGACCTTAATAAAGACGGAGTAATTAGTAGAAATGAATTTACAGGTCCAAACGGTATTAGCATGACAGGTGAAAACTTTAGATAGATTATTCTTTTCTTATTATTCTTTTCGTTATGCCGAACAAGACATGCACTCGTCTTCATCCTCCTGTACTGGTGGTTTTGTAAGAGAACATGTAAACTGCAGTGCCTTAGCCTTTGGCTGTGTACGCAAATAATACATGCCCGTTTTCAGCCCCTTTTGCCAACTATAGAAGTGTACGGATGTCAGCACTGCACGGGACGGTTCCTCGATGTGAATGTTCATCGATTGAGACTGATCGACGAAACAGCCACGATCTGCGGCCATGTCGATCACGGATCTCTGTGAGATTTCCCACACTGTGCGGTAGACGTCCTTAATATTTTGAGGCACATTTGCTATGTTTTGCACGGAACCACGGTGTTGAATCAGAGCGCGACTCATTTCATCAGACCAAAGGCCAAGGTTTTCGAGGGCAGTTTGCAAAAATCGGTTGATGACAATGTACTCGCCAGACAAAACCCTGCGAGTGTACAAATTGGACGTTCGTGGTTCAAAAGATTCCGTATTCCCCATGATGCTCGCCGTTGAAGCCGTTGGCATGGGGGCCGTCAACAACGAATTGCGCGTACCGTGCTTGACGATTTTTTGGCGCAATGCTGACCATGGGTGTCGCGCATCTGTGATCGGTCTGTCCCACAAATCAAACTGCATCTTGCCCAGTGAAAACGGAGACCCCTTGAAACTGGCATAGGGTCCATTTTTTTTCGCCAATTCCACCGATTCATCGAGCGCGCCATAATATATCGTTTCAAAGATATGCTGGTTCAATTCGCGGGCCTTTTCTGAATCATAGGGTAACGACATTATTTGAAAGGCGTCGGCGAGCCCTTGCACACCAATGCCGATGGGTCTATGCTTTAGATTGGACGTGCGCGCCTGTTCAATCGGATAGTAGTTTGCATCAATGGTTTTGTTCAAATTCCTAGTGGCCATGCGCGCTACGCGCTCCAACTGCTCAAAGTCAAAACCGTGTTCCGAGGCGCACGCTGTCAAAGATATAGAGGCCAGAGTACACACAGCAGTCTCGTCGGGACTTGTATACTCGACAATCTCACAGCACAAATTCGAACCACGGATGGTACCTAAATTTTTCTGATTCGACTTGCGGTTGCAGTGGTCCTTATACATCATATATGGTGTCCCCGTCTCGATTTGTGAGTCCAGGATGGCAAACCAGAGATCGCGCGCCGGCATGGTCCGCAGTACACGACCCTTGGCTTCACACTCTTCGTACAAACGCTTGTATTCGTCACCTACGGCATCCTGAAGTTTTGGACACTGGGTGGGGCAGATGACAGACCATTGTTCCGCGGCTTTGACTCGTTGCATAAACATGTCCGATACCCAGAGACCGTAAAATAAATCTCGGGCCTTTTCAGCATCGACACCATGATTCTTTTTTAGCTCTAGGAAATCGAGAATGTCGGGATGGTGTGGTTCGAGGAAGACGGCGAAAGAACCTTTGCGCCGCCCACCGCCTTGGTCCACATAACGCGCCGTGTCATTAAAGACCCTGAGCATTGGAGCGAGTCCGTTTGACGTACCATTCGTACCGCGAATGGTAGAACCAGCAGCACGAATATTGGAGCAGGATAAGCCTATACCGCCGGCTCCCTTTGAAATGAGGGCACAGCGCTTTAAAGTCTCGAAGATACCCTCTATAGAATCGTTGGCCATGGCCATTAAGAAGCATGACGCCAGCTGCTGCCTGCGCATTCCGGCGTGAAAAAGGGTTGGCGTGGCGTGCGTGTACAATAGTTTAGAGGTGGCCTCGTACGTCTCTCGGACACGTACGAGGTCGTGACCGTGCAGCGCGACGGCCACGCGCATGAGCATGTACTGAGGTCTTTCCACTATGATACCGTGAACTTTCAACAGATACGATCGTTGTAAAGTGCGAATACCCATTATGTCATACTGGAAATCACGGTTGTCGTCGATCATGGTATTGAGTGCATTCTGATTGACCACACAACAGTTCACAAAAACGGGGTCCAAAACACCCTCGAGCGCCCGCACAGCTTCCACAAATGTGTTTGGGGTCTGGCGGTGTAGCATAGCCACAACCGCCCTACCGCCCAACCTACCATATTCCCAGTGTCGCACAGTCATCGCCGCGCACACTTCGGCAAGATGCTCCGCCAAAGCGACTGTGGTCATGTCTGCAGACAGGGTCGCCCGTGACGAAATGGCTCGCGTCGAAATTTTGGTCAACATTGGCCTCTTCTTGGCCAATCCCGCCAAATAAAGATCCACTTTGTTCGTAGTGTACTTTTGACGCTTTCCCGAACGCTTGACGACATGGACGTTCGGCGACGTTTCCACAGACATGATTTTTACACCATGTGCATCTTTATACTTCGTTCTAGTCAAAGACGAATACTATTGGATTTTTAAGAGAGACCGTGTCTAGCGCTCTGGAGGACTCTGTATTCGTGACCGTGTGGGTCAACCAGGCCTATATTTCAGCAGAGTAGGTGAAAACAACAAGGCATGTTACAAGACCGAAACAGCGGCCAAACGCGACTCCCTATGTTTTTTCGTACAAACGTCGAATTTATTCTTGAAAAGTACACTTTTGGAACATATGTTGCACATGTGCGTCCACATTTTGACCGGCGAAATGTTAGCGTCGGTCATGCATTGTGTCTGGAAATCGGGGACCCAATGTCTCAAAATTTTGAAAGCCTTGCACCATACAAACAAAATGATGAACATGACATTCAACGAAGCGGGTGTTTACGTCATGTCTATGGATACGAGCAAAACTTCCCTCGTCAAACTCGTGCTCAGGGCTTCCGAATTCGAAGCGTACACGTGCGACGAACCCATCACGTTGGGCTTGTACTCTGAAGTCTTATTGAACGTCATGCAAAAAGTCAAGAAAAACACCCTCGTATGGTCCGCATCAAACGATGCCCAGCTCGTCATTTCATTTGTCCAAAACAACCAAAAAACACAGTTCAGTATTCGAACCATTGCTATAGATACAGACGAACTCGCCATTCCTGAACTCGAAGACGACGCCGCCCTACAAGTTCCTAGAGAGGTCGTCCAAGACTGGCTTGACAAGATGCTCATGACAAAGGGCGATGTCCGTTTTATCGTGTCGGACACGCAGTTCCAATGCGAATCAAATTCATTGGAACTCGGCACCGTGCAATACTCGGAACCCGTCGGTACTGACAGAGTCCTCGTAAAAGCTTTTCGACAGGGCGTAGACATGCGTCTGTCTTTTTATGCGACAAAGTCACTGGCCGTCTTTTCAGCCACTGGGGGCGATACGTGCTTCTTGGGTCTGTCTAACCAACAACCGTCAAGGGTTAAAGTGAGCCTCGGCGACGAATCGTATTTATGTTTGTACGTGGCTCCTAAAATAATAGATGATTAAATATTTGTTTACTAATTGCCAAAAAAATCTTGGACACTTCGTACGAAGAGGTCGATATCAAACTGGAGCCGGTCATACTCCATATCCATAGCCACTATCTTGCGTTTGTAATAACTAATCTGGTTGCGAACGTTCTGGATTTTTTTGTCCAGAACGTCCTTTTCAACAAAATTCATTTTTCCGGGCGGTAACGACTCTTTTTCTCGAATCATGCCCTGTACCTTTTTTATGCGGTCATAGATACCACGCAACAATTCTTCGTATTCCAACACTTTGAGGTATGCAGATTTTGTCGCTTCGTCAAGTTCGTCGTTGCTGCCGACACCTAGAAGAAAATAATCCAATTCGTTACGCAGGTACTGCAGCTTCAGCCTGGCATCGTCTCGTTCTTTAGGACTCGTGTCAATATCAGAGATGGTGGACCATAGACGATTTATCTTTTCCGTGTTCTGAAAAACGATTTCGGACGTTTGGTGAATGTTGTCTAACCGGACGTGCGTGTGAAAAGATGGAGCGGGACCGGGTGAAGCCATTTTGTTTACGATAGCAATTTTTCAAGGTTATAGTGTCAAAAGACTATTGAAGTCCAACTCACAAAGTTTAAATTCCAATTTTTTAAATCTTTACAGTATTAAGTTTAAATTCCAATTTTTTAAATCTTTGGTCGTCCGTATCGTGGTAGGGTTCGGGTTACTTTCAAAATGTTAAGTTTTCAATTTCTTTAATAATTTGTTTACTTCGAAGTTCGGACTGTTTTGCATCAGATGCCGCTCGAATATCTCGCATTTCGCCCTCCACTGGTCCCAATTGTTGCTCCGCTTCTTTCAATTTTTGCTTTGCTTGTTCGACTTCAGCGACGAGCTGTCTATATATCGGACCTTCGCCCATGGCTTTTATCTCGCCTTCCATCCTTTTTTCTTCCTCTAACGCCTGCTTTTCGAGGGAGTCCCACTGTTGTGCTTTTGTCGTCGATAAAATTTCGACGTGATATATTTTCTGTCTACAGATAGGACATTCTTCCTTGGTTCTGCCGCGGTATAGTGTGTTGAACCAGTGGTGGATATAAGGGCCCGAAAACACGTGCCGACACATACTGGGCGCTATACCTGTACAACGGACCGGTGCATTGGTGCGATCTTCAAGGTTGAGAACGTCCTTTTTATTCTGCAACACAACAGGCGAATCATTCAAAGCGTCAGCATCAAAGCGTCTGAATTTTTCAAGGCGCAATTTTGCGCCGGCCCCAGCATCTATTAGAAGTTTTCGCAGGACACCGGGACCACACACCGCAAGAGGTGTTTGAGATGCCGCATTTAGTATATCTAAATCCACCCCTCGTGCCACGAGAAGACGAAATATTTGTTCGACTTTGTCAGCAGAATAGCTGTCAGCACGGTCTAGCGTAAGATGGTGCAGTACCGAATTGCCACGATAGTCTCTAAAATTGACATCGACTCCGTGGCGTGGATCAAGTAGCATTCGAACGCATTCCACATTGCAGTTCGTGACCGCTCTGAATATAGGCGTACGCCTATGAATATTGGCAATATTAGCAAGAGCCTGTTTTCGAAGCAACTCTTTCACAACTTCTGTTCGATTATACGACGCGGCAATATACAATGCTGTACACCCCTTGCTATCGGTCTGATTCACAGAAGGTTTATTGTCGTCGTTGGAATCGTCAAATAGCGCTTTTAGAATGTCCACATTTGGCGCAAGCATGAGCACTGTTCGTTGACGATGTAATCTATTATCGTTCACATTTGCACCGTGTCGCAGTAGAACGCGCGCCATTTCCAGATTCGCGCTGGTAACAGCTATCGACAGTAGTGTGAGTGGCATTCCCGCGTCTTCGTATAATTTGTTAGGTACGGGATCAGACCCTGGCGAATGTCTTAACAAGTAGTCGGTTGTTCCGACATATTCTTCTTGGACACTTGTCAGTAACAAGTCCCCAACCCCAAGCGTGGCGAAGGAACTAGCTTCCGTACTTGATAGTAACTCCTGCACGATGCTATCTGGGTCGAACTGTTCCGACACGGCTGAAAGGCCGATCTGGTTGAAACTAAGTCGTCTTGAGATAGAGAATGTTTTTACCTGTTTCATGGTATTTCGAACCAATGTCGTCATCACGTTTACATTTCCATACGCAATGTACATGAGTTTTTCCATAAGGTGAGGGTTCGGACTGAATCTGACAATGTTGCGCGCGGCGGACGTCGACATAGTAATGGCCAGGGATTCGATACCTCTTAATCCGGACATTATGTGTTTGTACGTTTCTAAATCAATATCGGCATTGACCATTGCATCGCAAATTTGCAACCCTAGTGGTGAAGGAGAGTCGTAATTTAGGCCCCGGTTCAGAATTCGTCGCAATGTATGTTCGCCGGCACTGCCATCTACGAGGGCCTTGAAAATGTTGGTATTTGACCGAATAGAATTGGAAGCAAACAGTGTCTTTAGAAGGAACCCACGCTTCGCGGGCAAAATAGAAATCTGACTTTGAAATAAATCGTCATCGACATTTTTACACGAATATTCAAGTAAGTACGGCGTCACGGGCTCTACTTGCTTGACAATATCAATGGACAGATAGCTAAATATTTTTTTCTTCTTGGAAGCAGAATGTTCCGTTTCGTCCGTTAGCCATTGACAGATCGTTTTTATGAATTCAACGTCGTGCTTTAGACGATCCGAAGCCCATTGTATTGCCGACATGTTCATGCCGGTATCGCCTAAGCTCTCTTCCAATGCGAGAATAGCGTGTTCAACGACGTCCTCGTCGTCCCGCATTTCTGATGGCAAATATTTCAAAATGGAACCATTTAATCCGACAAATGATTTTACAAATTCTTTATCGTGGAGGAATGGTTCGTACACCTGGTCCTTGTTTCTCAACAACTTGACAATAGTCCAATCTTTACGCAGGTCAAAGAGGGCCTGTTCCTCGGTCAATACCTTTAACTTCTTCGTCGCTGCCGGAGTGGCCGACGACCCCCCTGATATCTCTTCGACTTTTCTTTTCGGCTCAGCGGCAAAAAAGGACATGAATAGATCAAAGCGCACGGTTTATATAGTATTGAAAAACAAATTAAAATTGAAGTTGTTCTAACATATAACCTAACTTTACAATCTCTAATTTTCCAATGGTCTCTTTCTTCTTACCGCGAATGTATCGCCCCGACCAGTTTTTTGCCTTTGGCTCGCGCGTATAATAGTGATATACCTCTCCAGTTAAGCGGTTGCGCAATGCCCATTTCATACGGTCCATACAAACGCTATCGTCTTTGGTGCAACAAGTCGTAGGATTACTCAGGCCGATTTCCCGAGCCTTTTGCTTCCACACTTTATTGTGCTTCTGGCCGGGCGTCAACGCGTGCGCAATCTCGTGTAAAATGGTTCTCTTTGTCCGTTCTATTGTGTTAACTCTGGCTCGTGGTAAGCTGACGCTAATTCGCCGACCTGCGTATCTACAAATGCCATAACGTTGTGCAGCATTGTCCCATTTGAAGACCCAATTGGGTATGTGTTGTTTAAATTTCTCTGTCAAAAACGTGTCTAATTCCATAGCCTTTTCATTATCGCCAAATAGACCACTGGACAAGCCAACGAATGGTTTCTGGTATTGGCTGGGCGGATTTGTCAACGGTAAGGATGGCGGTGCGGGTTGTGGTGGTGGTGCGGGTTGCGGTGCCGGTTGCGGTGCCGGTGCGGGTTGTGGTGGTGGTGCGGGT
>Ga0209630_10002607_pt1 | contig 17192 bp, 16 predicted proteins | sample COG_01_FD_184745 | JGI IMG/M metagenome (GOLD analysis project Ga0209630, IMG submission 184745) | Pelagic Microbial community sample from North Sea - COGITO 998_met_01 (SPAdes) (version 2) | ecosystem: Environmental > Aquatic > Marine > Neritic zone/Coastal water | place: Helgoland, sampling... | reverse complement strand
TAGAACATCTGGAAAATTCGAAAATAAAAGTTTTAATTTATCAATTAAAGAAAAACAAGAATATGATCTATATATTAAAGAATATGAATTTTATGAAAAAAAGATATTAAATGAATTTGATAGCAAGCATGACTTTCTTTCATCAAATAATTAAAATTTAATCTTAAAAACTTATGTTTAATTATGAAAAAAAATTATCGTCCTGAAATAGATGGATTGAGGGCTTTTGCAGTTCTAGGAGTGATATTGTATCATGCAAATATCACCTTTTCTAGTATTCAGCCATTTAAAGGGGGATTTATTGGAGTAGATATTTTTTTTGTAATTTCAGGTTACTTAATTAGTTCTATTATATTAAACGAACTGACAACTACAGGATCTTTTTCTTTTAAATATTTCTATGAAAGAAGAATTAGAAGAATAATTCCAGTATTATTGTTTGTGATGATTTCATCCATTCCTTTTGCATGGATGTATCTAATGCCAGAAAATTTAATTGACTATTCTTATTCCCAACTCTCTTCTCTGGGATTTGGTTCTAACTTTTATTTTTGGGACATCGGTCAAAAATATGGAGCGATGAATGGATTATTAAAACCATTTTTACACACATGGTCTCTTTCAGTTGAAGAACAATTTTATATTTTTTTTCCATTAACATTATTAATTGTTTTGAAATATTGTCGTAAATATTTAATCCAGGTTTTAATTTTTAATTTTATTTTTTCTCTGATTTTAGCAGAATGGACAAGTAGAAATTATCCATCAATTTCTTTTTATTTTATTCATACAAGAGTTTGGGAATTAATGGCAGGTTCAATTTTAGCTTATTTAGAAATTACTTTTGGACGTGAAAATAAAAATAAATTTTTTTGTTATTCATTTCCAATTATAGGTTTTTTGTTAATTTTACACTCATTTTTTTTCTTTAATGATCAAATGTTGCATCCTTCAATTTATACCTTGTCCCCAATTGTTGGAACAAGTTTGATTATATGGTTCTCAAATAAAGATGAAATTATTACAAAAATACTTTCATTAAAAATTATTGTTGGAATTGGTTTAATATCCTACTCTCTTTATCTGTGGCATTATCCAATTTTTGCTTTTGCAAGAATTTCTAATTTAATACAAGGAGAAATCTATAATAAATTATTGCTAGGAATGACAATCTTAATTTTATCTATTATTTCTTATAAATATATAGAGCAACCTTTTCGAAATAAAAAAATAGATTTTAAAAAGATTTTAATATTTTTAATAAGCTTTCTTTGTTTATTAGTAATAGTTAATATTAAATTTATTACTTCCAACGGTTACGAGAACAGATTTAATAAAATCTATAAAAAAAATAATCTCAATAGAAATATTTTAGATAAAAAAAGTTGGTACTTTATTAATCAATTGCCTCAAAAATTTTTAAGTAAAAATAAAACTAAAGTTTTAATAGTTGGTGACAGTCACTCTAAAGATTTATTTAATATTTTTTACCAAAATCCAAATTTATATAAGAAATTTGAATTTTTAAGATATGGAAAAGAAAATGAGGAATTATCATTTGACAAGACATATGAAAAAAATTTTATTAAATTTAAAAATAGCCAGCTATTAAAAGATGCTGATGTGATATTGATTTCAGATAAGATGAATTTAGATCAACTGAAAAATTTAGAAAAATTTATTATTTATTTTAAAAATAAAAAACATATAATAATATCATCTCTTTCAAACTTATATAAAGATGGTCTGGTATATAAAAGATTTACAAATTTAACATTGTTTGATTACCTACTAATAAAACAAAATGATTTAGGTTATCTTAAATTAAAATCAAATATAGATGTTAATATATCATTGAAGAATCAAATATTAATAAATGAAGTTTATTTTAATTTAAGAAAAAAAATTGATTTAAAAATAATTAATAATGAGCTTGAAAAGTTAGCTAAAAAAAATAATTTAAAATTTCTTTTGAAAGATAATTTTCAATGTAATTTTTATAATCAGATTTGTTATGGTATTACAGATACCGGATATAAAATTTATTATGATGAAAGCCATTATACTTTAGAAGGATCCAAATATCTTGGAAAAATAGCACACAGTATCAATTGGTTTAGATTAGAATAATAAAAAGATAAATAAACATTTAATAATTTGTTATTTATATTATGTTAAATTACTTTATTCACTTAATTTAAAAAATAATTATAATAAATTTGTTCAAAACATTATCAAACAGTTAATAAATTGAAAATATTATTTTTTGTCAATAAAAGTATAAGTTCTGCTACTGCTCGTTTTAGAGGATATCAAATATCAAAAGAATTAAAAAAAACTTACACAACTAAAGTAATAAGAATAGATGAAATTTATAATAGATATTATGTTGATAAGAAAAGAATAAAAAATTTTTTTAATTATTTAAGAATAATTAAAAATACAAAAAAAAATGATGTTCTTTATTTAGTAAAAACAGTTTATAATATTGATTTTTTAATATTAATAATTTTTTTTAAGCTTCTTTATAATAAGAAAATTGTCTTTGATTTTGATGATACTATTTATTTAAAGCCATTTTTAAAATCTAGTACTAAATTATTAACACACTTCTCAGATGCAGTTATCGTAGGTAGTAATACATTATTAAAATGGGCCAAAATTAGAAACCAAAATTGCTTTAAAATTCCAACTTCTGTTCCACATCTAATTTATAAAAAAAAAAGGCTTAGAAAAAATAAAATTTTCACCATCGGTTGGATTGGCAATGGTACTAATCATTATAAAAATTTAAAAATTTTAAAAAATGTTTTTGAACAATTAATAGAAAAAAAAATTATTTTTAAATTCAAGTTAATCGGTTTAGCTGATAATAAAGATATATTAAGATTATTTAATTCTATAAAAAAATTAAATTTTACTTATAAAAATCATATTGATTGGAAAAATTTTAAGTCATCCGTAAATGAAATTAAAAAATTTGATGTAGGAATAATGCCACTTGTTAATGATGAGAAAACTAGAGGGAAATGTTCGTTTAAGATAATAGAATACATGGCTGCAGGTGTTCCTGTTATTGCTTCTTCTGTAGGTGAAAATACTATTGTAATAAAAAATAATGTTAATGGAATGCTTGCTACAAGCCAAAATGAATGGATAAATAAAATTATTTTTTTAAAAAAGAATAATAGATTAAAAAAAAAGATGGTTAAAAATGCTTTAATAAATGTAGAAAAGAGTTATTCTAATATTTCTTGTTCAAAAAAACTACAAATAATTTTAAAAAAAATATTTTAATTAATGATAAATCTTATAAGAAGACTAATACCTCATAAAATTAAAAATTTTTTAATTAATCAAGTTGATAGAAATTATAGATTTAAAGGCTGGAATCTTAAAACTAAAAATTGTCCTCCATGGAAATATATTAATAAAAATGAAATCAATAATTCTCAACTTTCATATTTTCCCGATATTCAAAAAGAATTTGAAAATTCGATAATAGATAAAAAGTTTATATCAAAGCAATTTGAATTAAATATGCTTGAAAAATCAAGAGAATTGATGTGGAGACATTATAATGCCTCTCTTTCTATAAAATTTGTTCTAAGCAGAGTTAAAAAAAAAATATCACTTTGTGAAGTTGGTGTTGCAGATGGAATAACTGCATGGTTTGTCTTGAGTGTGTTATCAAAAGAGAAAAAAGATCATAATACTTTATGGTTATACGACTCCTGGGAGGAAATGAAAAAAGAACACTTAAACAAAGACGAATATAACAAAATTGGCAAATTTAAAACGAATGATTTATCTATTACAAAAAAAAATTTGGGCTTATTCAAGAATACAAAATTTGTTAAAGGTTTTATTCCAGGAACATTTAAAGAAAAAGTAAATTCTCCAAAAGTTTGTGACTGGTTGCACATAGACTTGAATTCATCAAATGCAACAATAGAAACTTTAGATTTTTTTGAACCAAAATTAAATATAAATAGTTTAGTTTTATTTGATGATTTTGGTTGGCCTTCATACGAAACTACAAGAATAGCAGTAGAAAAATGGTGTTCAAAAAGAAAAGGAGTTCTTTGGCCATTGCCTACTGGCCAAGCTCTCTATTTCGCAGATAAAAATTGATTATTAAAAAATGCAAAAAATATTTTATTTGTCAGAAATATCTTTGCCAAATACCTCCGCTCAAGTAATACAAATACTAAAAATGTGTGATAGTTTCTCTGATAAAAAAAAAGAAGTTTATTTATTAGTAAATCATAATGAAAACTTAAAATTTTTTAATTTAAAAAAAAAATATAATTTAAAAACAAATTTTAAAATAATAAGTCTAAAAAATAATAAAAATCTTAGTTTTTTACGTAGAATTAATTTAGCTAATAAAGCTATAAGATACATATCATTATTCAAGGATAACAATAAAATAGTAATTTCTAGAAGTATAATTTCTAGTATTATATTTTCTATTTTTGGAAAAAAAAACATACTTGAGCTGCATTCTGAAAATTCAGGTATATCTAGAATTTTATTTAATTTTTTTAGAAAGACCGGCGCGTTTAAGAATCAATTCTTTATTCTAATTCACAAAAATTTAAACAAACATTTTAAATTTGATAATAAAAAATTTATTATCTTAGATGATGCGGTAGATATAGAGGATTTTAAATTTAAAAAAAAAATTAAGAAAATTAAGAATTCCTGTGTTTATACAGGAAGTTTTTATAAAGGAAAAGGTGTCGAATTTATATTTGAACTATCCAAGATTCTACCTAAAGTAAAATTTTATTTATATGGTGATATTAATACTCTTGATGATAGATTCAAAAACAACAAACAAAACAAAAATTTAATTTTTAGAAATCATATTGAATATAGTCAAATTCCAAAAACACTTGCTAAATTTGAAATAATTTTAATGCCATATTCAAAAAAAGTTTATGTTAAATCTAAATCAATTGAAGTAGGACAATATATGTCACCATTAAAATTATTTGATTATTTGGCTTCAGGTAAAATTTTAATTGCCTCAGAACATGAAAATTATAAGCATATTTTAATTGATAAAATTAATTGTTTTTTATTGAATCTGAATCAAACCTATTTATGGAAAGAAAAAATAGAAGATATTTTTTTATACAATAATAATAACAAATTAATTAAAAATATTAAAAGTAAAGCACTTGCAACAGCACAAAAACATACTTGGAAAAAAAGAACTACAAAAATTATTAACTTCATAAATAGAAATAAAATTTATGATTAAAAAAATTTTAATAAATATTTATAAAATTTTTAGTAAAATCTACGTATTAATTTTTGGAAGAATGCTTATGCAAAAAATTAATCATATAATTTTCTCTTTAAGTCTTAAAGCGAAAGGATATAGTAATTATGGAGATCATAAAGAGACAGGTGAAAGCAATTTTATTGATACAATTAAGTCTGAACTAAGTCTTTGTTTAGATATTGGTGCCAACAAAGGTAACTATTCAAAATTACTACTGAGAAATACTGAAACTAAAGTTATTGCTTTTGAACCTATGCAAGGTTCATTCACAGATCTTAAAAAAATTAAAGAAATATATGGAAATCGAATAGATTTATTTAACTTTGCAATTGGAGATGAGAACGCGCAAAAAAAAATATACTTTTCAAATGACAGATCTGAATTAGCTTCATTTAATAAAGATTCAAATAAATTATCATTTGTCAAAAATAAAAATAAGCTAAGTCAAATAGTTAATATAAAAAAAATAGATGATTTAGATATACTGAAGAATGTTAAAAATATTGATTTGATTAAAATTGACACAGAAGGCTATGAAATGAATGTAATAGAAGGTGGGTTAAATTTGATAAATCATATCAAACCTAAATTTATACAAATTGAATTTAATTGGTATCAGTTACTTAATAATCAAACTATTTATAGTTTTTCTCGAATTTTAAAAGATTATAAAATTGCTCAAATTTTACCACATGGTTACCCTCTTAACGAAATTAACCCAATTAGACCAGAGAGCAATATATTTCATTTATCAAATTTTGTTTTTATTCATCAGGAAATATCAAAAAAATATTTATGATAAAAATTGATAATATAATTACATATTATCCATCTTTTGAAAGAGGTGGAATCACTAAGAATCTAGAAAATTTTTTAAATTATTGTGTAAAAAATAAAATAAAAGTGTCACTAATTACAGAAAATATAGCTTGGAAAAAAAGTTATAATATTTCAAAAAAAGTCGAAATAATAAAATTTAAGAAAAAAAAAACAAGATTTATACCTCGAAGGATTTTATCCTCTTTTTATTCTATTAGCGTTATCGTGCAAACATTACTAAGACTCAAAGAAAAAAGATTAATTTTTTTTTCATTTCAAAGCAATATAATACCTATTATATTTTGTAAACTTCTTGGAGTAAAAATTGTAATCCGAAATTCTGAGGAAATAATTGGTGCAACAAAATTTGCTGATTTTAAGATATTTGCTTATATAATCTTTTTTTTTAAATTGATTTTTTACAATTTTGCAGATGGGATTATTGCTAATTCATCAAAATCTAAGGAATCTCTACAAAAGATATTAATTAATAAAAAAAAAGTGAAACTATTATTTAATCCTTATCTTACAAAAATAATTAAGGTTCCTAAAAAAAAGAAAGAAAATTTACTTCTTTCAATTGGTAGACTTTGTAAGCAAAAGAATTTTGAAACCATTATAAAGGCTTTTTATTTATTTCTAAAAAAAAAAGATAATTATAAATTAGTGATTCTAGGACATGGACCAAAAAAAGAAAAATTAATTAATCTATCAAAAGAATTAAAGATAATAAAAAAAATAAAATTTAAAGGATGGGTATCTGATACCAGTGTATATCTTAAAAAATCTAAAATTTTTATTTTATCATCACTATATGAAGGTTTACCAAATTCATTAATTGATGCAGTCAATTATGAAATACCATCTATATCAACTAAATGTAGTGGTGCAGAGGATATATTGAATTTTAACAAAGGTGTTTATTTTAATTTTAAAGATTATAAAGAATTAGCAAAAAAAATGAATATTATGGTTAATAATTATGAAAAATCTGTAGAGAAAATTAAACTCTCTAAATTGAAAATTAATCGTTTTTTTGTAAAAAAACAAGTAGAAGAGTATTTAAAATATTTAAATAATATAGCCTAGCAATGAAACAAAAAAAAATCTTAGTAACTGGTTGTTGCGGTTTCATTGGCTTTAATTTTATAGAATCATTATTAAAAGAGAGTAAAAATTTCAAAGTTTATGGGTTAGATAACCTAGATTCTTATTATTCAATTAAGTTCAAAAAAAAAAGATTATTAGAATTAAAGAACTATACAAATTTCTTATTTTATAATTTAGATGTTGCAAATGAAAAAAAATTAAATGATTTTTTTTATAAAAAAAATTTTGATTATGTCTATCACTTCGCAGCACAAGCAGGTGTTAGATTTGCAATGGTTAATCAAAAAAAATACTTTGACTCTAATGTCCATGGTTTTTTTAATCTTTTAGAAAACTTAAAGAAAACAAAACCTAGGGCTACTTTTTTTGCATCATCCAGTTCCGTTTATGGTGATAGCCAAAAATATCCATCTAATGAAAATGAACTTTTAACTCCTAAAAATATGTATTCCTTGTCAAAAAAAATAAATGAACAGATGGCAGAAATCTATGCAAACCAATTCAATATCAAGATTATTGGTTTACGTTTTTTTACAGTTTTTGGTGAATGGGGTAGACCTGACATGTTTTTATTTAAATATTTTGATGCTTTTTTTAAAAAATTTTCTTTTCAATTAAATAACAGTGGAAATCATGAAAGAGATTTTACTTATGTTAAAGACGTTGTTACTATTCTTATGAAACTATTAAAAAAAGAAAAGAAACTTAAAAGATTTGATTTATTTAATGTGTGTTCGAATAATCCTATAAACTTGTTAAAAGTTATAACTTTTTTTAAAAAAAATAGAATTAATCCAAAAATAAAAAATATCAAATTAAATAAGGCAGATGTTTTAAAAACCCACGGTAATAATAAAAAATTAATAAAAACTATTGGGTTACTAAAATTTACTAACTCAAATGTGGCTTTAATTAATACTTTTAATTGGTATAAAAAAAATATTAATTTTTTTTAATATAATGAATAACATTTTATATTGGGCGCCCTGTCTTGATAAAGTGGCAACAATAACTGCTGTATTGAGTTCAGCAAAAAGTATTAAAAAATATTATTCAAAAATATATAAAGTTTCAATTTTAAATATATTAGGAGAATGGAATGACCATTATACAAAAAAAATAGATTTCCTTAACTTGACTAATTTTAATTTATTCAAGTTATTACCCAAAAAAGGATTTCTAAGAAGCAGATTCTCTTACATTATATTTATTCTTTTTGCTTTTTACCCATTAATAAAAATTCTCAAAAAAAACAAACCCAAATTTTTGATAATTCATTTAATAACATCTTTGCCAATTGCCTTATTTATAATATTTAATTTTGAGACAAAATTGATTTTAAGAATCTCAGGTCTTCCAAAGTTGAATTTTTTAAGACGTTTATTATGGAAACTAGCTAGTCATAAAATTTATAAAATTACTTGCCCGACAGAAGAAACATATAAATACATAAAAAAACTTGGAATATTTAATGAGGATAAACTAGTAGTTCTACATGACCCGATCATTGAAATAGATAAATATAAAAAAATACACAATCATGATGAATCTTTAATTAATAAACAAATTATTGCAGTAGGAAGATTAACCAGACAGAAAAACCACTTATTTTTAGTAAAAACATTTTCAAAAATACTAGAAATTTACCCACATTTAAAATTGAAAATATGTGGAGATGGTGAAAATTATAAAAAAATAAAATCACTTGCTAAAGAATTGAATATCTTGGATAAAGTTGCTTTGCCAGGATATGTAGACGATGTTAAACCGGTTATAAAGAATTCATTATGCTTATTATCCACTTCATTGTGGGAAGATCCTGGATTTGTAATGATAGAGGCAGCCATGTCCAATACATTTGTAATCTCATCCAATTGTCCAAATGGACCAAAAGAATTTATAGGCAATGATAGTGCAGGATTGCTTTTTGACTCAAATAATTCAGAAAATCTAATTGCAAAATTTAAACAATTTATGAATATGAATGAAGAGGAAAAATTAAGTAAAAAAATTAATGCAAAAAAGAAAGTAAAAAAGTATACAATATTTATACATGCAAAAAAATTAAATGGAGTTCTTTCTAATGAAAAACAATAAAAGTTTATTTGTCGTAAGATGGGTAAAAAGGATGATAAAAATGTTTTTATATAAGTTTAATGTGCGTGTATACAGATCTGTAGATGAAAAAAAAATTTTAGAAGTAATAGACATTTTAAAACCATATCACCTAGGTCATGAATTAATTAGAGTTGGAGGATCAGGGGATGGTGGGTACTTGATACCAAATTTGTTAAATCAAATAGACTTTTGCTTCTCCCCTGGTGTAGGAAAAATTTCAGAATTTGAGTTAGAATTAAAATCAAACGGAATTAAGTCATTTTTAGCTGACTACAGTGTTGAAGGTCCAGCTGCAGATAATCTTTTTAATTTCAAAAAAAAATATATCAAATCCTTTAATTCGGATATTTCAATTAATATAAATGATTGGATTGAAACATCGGTTGAAAATAAAGAAAACAATTTTTTAATGCAAATGGATATAGAAGGCTCTGAATATGAGGTTATAAACTCAATAAGTGAAAAAAATTTAAAAAGAATTAAAATTTTAATTATTGAATTTCATCATTTAGAACTTTTAACAAATGAGGTATTTTTAGAAACTTTTAAGTCTGTTATAAAAAAAATAGGAAATTATTTTGAAGTAAATCATATTCACCCAAATAATTGCTGTGGAACATCAGAAATCAATAACGTAATTTTCCCTAATGTCATGGAGGTTACTTTTTTAAATAAAGAATTTGTTAAGAAAAAAAAGAAAGTTGATATATTGCCACATGAACTGGATGTTAAAAATGTTGAAAGAAAAAAAGATATAATATTGCCAGACTATTGGTATAGTTAAAAATAACCAATCGATGCAATTATTGAAAAAAAAATTTTTTAAATTTTACAGATCTAAAATAATAGATTGGGAAACAGACGGGAAAAAAAGTCACTTAAATAAAAAACTTAAATTAATTAACCCAAACAATTCAATATCATTTGGTAAAAAGAATCCTAATAAAAAATTCTATGTAATTAGAGTTGAGCCAGGGGGTGGTTTTTTTTCTATTTTTTTTTCTATTTTAATAAATATTAAATTAGCAAATAATAAAAAATATATTCCTTTTGTAGACTTGGAAAATTTTCACACTAAATATAATCAAAAAAAAAAAATTAGAGACACATATAATAGCTGGGAATATTATTTTAATAAAATATCTAATTATAATTTAACAAGCATCTATCAAAGCAAAAATGTATATTTTTCAAAAAAAAATATAAACACTAGGAATTATATTAAAGATCATGAATTTTGCATGTATAAAAAAATAATTACAAAGTATGTAAAAATTAATAATTTTATTACAAAAATTGTAGAAAACTTTGAAAAGAAAAACTTTAAAGACAAAAAAGTTTTAGGGGTACATTTTAGAGGCACGGATATGAAAACTACACCATCACATCCTCTCCCTCCAACTTTTGCACAAATTACTTTTTTGCTAGATAATTACTTAAATAAATATGGGTTCGATAAAGTTTTTGTTATTACAGAGCAATTAAATTATTTAAAAAGATTAAAGAAAAAGTATAAGAATAAAATAATTTTTTTTGATAGTTATAGATCTAATAAATCAAAGATATTTCAGGAAAAAAGTAGAAATAATCATAGATACCTACTTGGAAGAGACATATTGATTGAAACTCTATTATTATCAAAAACGGATATGATTATTTCTTCAAAAACGAATGTGTCTAAAGCAGCATTATTATTTTCAAAAAAAAATAAAAAAATAATTTATATTAATAATGGAATAAACAGCTCTCGTTTTTTATTGTCACAATTTTTATGGTTATACAAAAAAATTATGCCAGAATTTTTTGGTGGATTTAAAAAAAGGGCTGATGTTAGTAAATGAAATTAATTAGTGTTATTATACCATATTATAAAAAAAAATTATTTATAAAAAAAACTATTGTTTCAGTATTAAAACAAACATATAAAAAATTAGAAATTATTATCATTTATGATGATCCATGTTTAAATGAATTGAAATTTATTCAAAATTTAAAAAAATTAGATAAGCGAATTAAAATTTTTATTAATAAAAAAAATTTAGGTGCTGGTTTTTCAAGAAATTTGGGTATAAGTAAATCAAAAGGTGATTACATAGCATTTTTAGATGCAGATGATTTTTGGCTACCATCCAAAATTTTAACACAGATAAGTTTCATGGAAAAAAATAACATTAATATTTCACATACTTCGTATAATATTCTTAAAGATAATGAATTAATTCAAAAAAGAATTGCAAGAAATTTTTTCAAAATTAATGATCTTCTAACCTCATGTGATATTGGACTTTCCACCGTAGTATTGAAAAAAAAAATATTAAATAAAAAATGTTGTTTTCCAAATCTAAAAACCAAAGAAGATTTTGTTTTATGGTTAAAAATTCTTAAATCTGGTTATAAAATATATGGTATTAAAAAAACTTTAGCAAATTGGAATGTAGCTGATAACTCATTATCGTCAGTATTTTTTCGAAAAATAATTGATGGATTTAATGTTTATAAAAAATATATGAAATTTAATTATTTTATTTCCTTATATTATTTAATATGTTTGTCCTCTAATTACTTAATTAAAAAAAATAAATGAATTTATTGTTACTCTTATTGTCTATAATTGTTTGTGTACTAGTCGTTGGTTTTTTTTTTAAAAAAAAATCTTATTTAATTAACTTTACAGGCGAACAACATCAACAATATGCTGAAAAAAATAATATACCCTTGACTGGTGGTTTACTAATTTTACTAAGTTCTTTGCTAATTTTTATGAATTATTCAAATGTTTTTTTAATAACATTATTTGCTGTTTTTTTTTTAGGTTTGATGTCTGATTTAAAAATACTTGTGTCACCTGTAATTAGACTATTTTTGCAGGTTTTTTTTATAATAATATTTGTTTATCTTGAAACAATTAAAATATCTTCTTCGAGAATAATGATTTTAGATTATTTTTTAAATTATACTATTATTAATTATTTATTTGTGAGTTTATGTTTTGTAATTTTGATAAACGGAACAAATTTTATCGATGGATTAGATACCTTGTCATTGGGTTACTATTTATTAATAACTTTTTTTATTTATAAACTACAATTATATGAACTTCTTCCATTATCTCCTTTAGAGATAAGTTTATTAATAATTGCTTTGTTTTCAGCTTTTATATTCAATTTATTCAAAATATTTTTTATTGGTGATAGCGGCTCATATTTGCTTGGTTTCATATTTGGATTTATTATGCTGAAAATCTATGCAAATAATCCAAATATATCACCATTTTTTATTGTCCTTTTACTATGGTATCCATGCTTTGAAAATTTGTTTTCAATAATTAGAAAGGCAAAACTTAAAAGATCACCAATCCTACCCGATACTAAACATTTTCATCAATTATTATTCAATTATCTTAAAAAAAAAAATATAAGTAAAAACACAAATTCACTAACTGCCAATATAATAAATTTATATAATCTAATAATTTTTTATGTTGCATCAAAAGATATATATAATTCTCAACTCCAAATTATTTTAATATTAACTACAATTTTCATTTATTCTTTTTTATATTTAAAATTGTTTTTATTTAAATTTAAAAAATAATCTAAAAATATAGATAAGTATGTATAGCCCGTCTTTAAATGCATTTACTTTTTTTTGACCTGCAATTCTAGATCTTTCAAATGAATTTATTGAAGTTATCTTTAACTTTTTAAGATGTGCTTTAATAGGCAGCTCTATACAAAAAGTAAAATCAGTTTGTTTTAATTTAATTTTTTTGGCAGCTTGAGTTTCACCCATAACAAAAGTATAAAGTATATCGTTAATTTTGATATTAAATAAAATTTTACATAAATAACTAAAAAAATAATTACCTATGAGAGTAACAAAGGTATCATCGTCACTACCTGAATTTTTTTCATAACGTGATGCAAAAATAAAATTTGATTTTGTATCTATTAGTTTTGCTTTCATCGCATCTAACTCCTTAGGATTAAATGAGCCATCGGCATTAAAAATACAAAAAAATTTTGTGTCAACAGAGTCTATCCCATCTATTAATGCATCACCATAACCCTTACCTTTTTGATAAACTATTTCACAGTTGAAATCCTTAATTGAATTTATAGTTTCTATATCATTTTTTTCTAAGATCACTTTTATATTACAATCAAATTTTTTTATTTCTTCAAGAACCACTGGCAAAGATTCCTTTTCTTTTTTTGCTGGTATTAACAAGGTTAAATTTTTCATATCTAGTAAGTAATTAATCCTTTATAGATATTTAATATTAAAAAAAAACTATAAAAAATTAAAATTTTGAAATAAAGTTTCTTACTTAGTTTTACGAAATCTGCACCTTTTTTTTCAAAAAGGAATAAAATTAGAAAATAAATCAAAGGGTCAAAATATTTATGATAAATTGTTAATTGGGGGTTAAAGATTATTAAACAAAACAATAAAACAATATTTTTTTTACTAAAAAATCCATGTAAATCAAAAATTATTAATGATAAAATAAAGATCAGGTAAAGAATATGTGAGTTACCTAATATTTTATTTGATAAATGATAAAAGATTCCACCACCAGCACCAATAGGAAAATTAAATAAGACATAGAAAATTAAACTTATTAGTAAAAGTATTCTAAATTTTGATGAAAGCAAATATGTAGCTACAGACCTCAAACTAAGCATATTTAATTTTATAAATGGTAGGAAATAAAATGCTATTAAAGAAGATATAATAATTATTTTATTAAAGATGTTGTATTTAGTGAAATTATCAACCTCATAAACACTATGAGAAAATATATAAAAATCTCTTGAAAAATAATAATATATGGCTGGTAAAGCTAGTGTAATATTCAATAATATTATAAAGTATATTTTTTTTGAAAATCTATAATATTGATAAAAACAATATAAAAAATAGATACTGAATACTGCAAAATTTGGTGTTATATAGGAACTAAATGCAACAAAAATTATATTATAAATTGAATATTTAAATCTTCCACTCTCATCCTTATTATTTTGAAATTTTAAAAAAAATAGAATCGAAAATAAAAATATTAATAAAGCCCATATAAATGGGTAAGGCCATATAATTAAAGATCTGATAGTTGGCGAAACAAGTATTATCGATGCAAATAGAATCTGATAAGAAACATTAATATTGTTATATTTAATAGCTAAACATTTGGTGAACACAGTAAAATACCCAATAAGAATTAGTGAGCTGACATATTTTAGACTTTCTATTGTAAATCCAATTTTTAAAAGAAATGCAAAAATTATGTAAAATACAGGTGAATTTCTTGCTCTAAATTCTCCAGATCCATAATTTGAAAATGTTTGATTAAAATCGTTCAAAAACAAAGAAAAAAACTTTTCGTGAAATAGATAATCATGCTGAGCACCTCCTAGACTATCTTCTTTAAAGTAGTAACCTAAACCAATACTTAAAATTAGTATGATTGGAAAAAAATAAATATAATTATTTTTTTTCATATTTCTAAAAAGAGACAAGATAGTTTTTTTTATTGAGAATTTTGTCAAACCCATCTCTTTTACATATCCCATCTCCTTTACATATAAAGTGAATAAAATTTGATATGTGTATCAACAATTTCTTGTTATCAGAATTATTAAATCGTATCATAAATAGCAATGAAAAAAAAAATTTTGATTTTTATTATTACATATAAGTCATCATATAGAGTGGTACAAGTAATGAAAAAAATACCATTTGACCACTTAAAAAAACATTATTATGAACTCTATATAAGTGATGATTGCTCAAATGATGATACTATCAATTATATTAAGCAGTTAAAGTTGAAATATAAAGCTAAATTGAATACTAATATTAATAATGTAAATCTTGGATATGGTGGAAATATTAAAAAATGTTTAAATTTTGCATTTAAGAATAATTTTGATTATGCAGTGATGCTTCATGGTGATAACCAGTATAATCCTAAATATATTAAAGAAATGTTAAAATTAATTCTTAAAAATAGTAATTTAGCTGCTGTTTCTGGTTCTAGAATGGTAAAAAAAATTAATGCAATTAAAGGAAAAATGCCACTTTATAAATTTGTTGGTAATATTATTTTGAGTAAACTCTTTAATCATCTTTATGGCACTAATTTTACAGACTGCCACACTGGATACTGGACTTATAATTTAAAAAAAATAGATAAAAAGTTTTTTTTAAGGGCAGATAATAATTTTTGTTTCGATATAGATATGCGTATTGCATTGTGTAAAAAAAATAAAAAAATTGAAGAAATTCCAATAAAGACTTATTATGGAAATGAAAGATCATCTATACATTTTATTTATGCAGTTAAATTCGTGTGGAAAACAATATTCAATAAATTCATATCAATTAATTAAATTCTAAATAGAATAATAGTTAAATTATGACAGATCTAAAAAATACATATTTTGAAAAATTGAAAGAAACATTTTATGAAGATTTAATAAAAGTAGAAAAACCAACTATTTTAGAATTTGGAGTTAGATACGGGGTATCCACAAGTTTATTCATTGATATATGTGAAAAAAATTTAGGAAAATTATATTCTGTAGATTTAGATGACTCTTCAAAAAAATTTTCATCATCATCTTGGAAATTTATACATTCCAGAGATGATAATTTTGAATATGTAACAAAAAATATTCCAGCTAAATTTGATTTAATTTATTTAGACAGTTTCCATGATGCAGAACATGTAAAAAAAATTTTTTATTACTATTACCCATTTTTAAAAGAAGGTGGTTATTTTATTATAGATGATATATCTTGGATTATATATTCAAAAAATAATATTAGAGAACATTTTAATAGTGAAATAAATAATCAAGAAACTTTTGAAGAAATTTTAAAAATTTTTAACTCAAATATGAATAATTTTGATCTTAATTTCAATTTCAAGGGATCCGGAATGGCAAAGATTTTCAAAAAAAATGAAAATAAGCTTGAACCAGAAAAAAAAATATATTCAAGAAAGTATACTATTAAAAATTTTTTAAGAAAAATTTGGAGAATAATAAAAAATAATTAGCTTTTTAAACTTAACATAATTAATTTAAAAAAAAATTTAAGGGACAGTTTTTTTTTTTGTATCTTGGAGTAAAAAAAATTTAAAACAATTATAAAAAGAATTATTATTCTATTTTGATTGTTATCAATTCTAATTTGTATTTCTTCTAAAAATTGATCATCAAAACTAAAAGTACTAGAATAGGAGCCACTCTTGAAGTTACCAATTATCTCCTCTTTCTTTGTTGAAATACCAAAAAATTTACCTTTAATTAATCTATAAAATAAATCATAATCTGCTGAAAGTTTATATTTTAAATTATATAAACCAATTTTTTTTTGAACTTCTGATGATAAAAAAAAACCACTTGAATGGCTTGGATAAAAATCAAATGACCAATTTATTTTATTTTTATTAAAGCCAAACTTTAATTTTTTTTTTTTTACTGCACCAAAAATGAAATCAATACTGGAGTTTTTTTTAATATAATTTTTAATAATACCTAAACTATTTACATTGTATGTATCACCTGAATTAATAATTCCAATAAAATCTCCGTTTGAATAAATAATACCTTTGTTCATAGCATGATAAATTCCAAGATCTTTTTCTGAGATCCATAAATCTAATTTATTTTCATATTTTTTTATTATATCAATTGTTTTATCGGTAGAACCACCATCAATAATTATATATTCAAAATCTGCATTTTGATTAATTACTGACTTGATTGTATCTTCAATAAACTCTTCATTATTTAGAACTACAGTAATAATTGAAAATAGTTTCTTTTTCTTAATAAAG
>Ga0209630_10002604_pt1 | contig 17203 bp, 18 predicted proteins | sample COG_01_FD_184745 | JGI IMG/M metagenome (GOLD analysis project Ga0209630, IMG submission 184745) | Pelagic Microbial community sample from North Sea - COGITO 998_met_01 (SPAdes) (version 2) | ecosystem: Environmental > Aquatic > Marine > Neritic zone/Coastal water | place: Helgoland, sampling... | reverse complement strand
GATTAATTATGCCTTGCAAAACAATCCTGATATTGACATTGGCATTGCCATGCCGCCGGTCGATTTCCCTGCGGTCTGGGATTCCACTGCTCAATCCTACGGATACACAAACATCCACGATTTCTATCCAGCCGTAGTCGATTACTGGCATTCAACCATAGTCGACAGTTTGCGATTTGAATTTCCTGAAACCAACATTTTTTCAATCCCCACAGGGTGGGCCGCCATTGAATTGGCGCAAATGCAACAAGATGACTTGTTGGCTGATGACATTGATTTATTCGGTGCTAAACCAACTTCCATTTTTACTGACGATAAAGGACACCAGGGCCAAATTGTAATAGAGGCCGGCACCTTAGTTTGGCTTGCGAGCATCTATGGGGATGACTTGATTCTGAACACCTACGACACGGGTTTTCAAACGGATTTACATGGCATCGCCATCGAAATTATGGACAACCACCCTGATGCTTACAAACGGTAAATCAGATTCGTTGATCAAATAAGCTCTAACAATAAGGAACATTTCCCGCTCCGTTTCTCCTGTATTTATTTTACTTAGTTATAGACTGGTTTTTCTTTTAGAAGCAAATCGCTAATGGCATCCCAAAGTGAAATTCTCATTTGCAATGATTGCTTTGCAACTGTTACAGTTTCGTCCCATTTTTGTTCATCCTTACCACACAGTTCTGAAATCATTTTAAGAGACAATGGACCGTGCTCATCTCCATCTAATTCAATATGTCTTTCAAGATAATATGTCAACTTATTATATGATTTGTTTTCAGAGTCAGCATTTTTAAGTATTTCAATAAACATATCAGGGATAACATCTTCTCGTCCAAATGTGAAAGCAGAAGCTATAAGGTGAGTTTTGTCAGTATCAATTATTGAGAAAGAAAATTTAACGAAATCAGCTACTCTTTTATCGATATTGATTTGGTTTACTGAATATTCAATTGTATTTCCAGATTCAATTAATTTTATGAAATTATCAATTTCGAACGTGTTTCCATTGACTTGCGTCATAGCATCCAGATACATTTCAAAATGACTCTTTGGTTCACCTAATTCATTGAGGTCACTTTCTTCTCCGTGCACGATTTCATTTATGAATCTCGAAAGCGTTGCGTTTTTAGATGGCGTCCAAGGAATGTCAACATTTGTCAATTTTATTTGAAGTGACTTTAAAAGTGACATAAAATCCCAAACAGCAAACACGTGATTTTCCATAAAAACCCTGATGTCATCGATGGTCTTTAAGTTTTCATAAAGTTTGTGTTTCTGTAATTGATTTCTTAACTCTGAAATCTCTTTTTCTATATGATGTATTCTATTCATTTTTTCATTTGCATACAAAAGTCATTTAATAGTGGTCTAATGATTAATAAATTAGAAAAACTTTTAAAGAAGAGCTTCATACTCTTCGTAACGGTGTTCTCTTATAGGTCTTGTTTTAGGTTCGGTTGAAAAGTGGAGTAAGAGACAAGGGGTTATCGTTTTGTAACGGTCAACATATTCATACCGCACAAGTTCATTGTTTTTGATTCTTTGTTTGATTTTGTTGTGGTAAGGATACAAGTTTATGCAGGTTGGTTTAATGTACAATAAGATTAAACGGAGATGCGAGAAGATGTTTTATGTTGTTTAGATTGAAAGTGTTCGTAAAGTCCTATGTTAATTAATAGTAGAAGCATACCGTAAAACACATCCTCAATGGGTATTGTATTCCACCTTATGTTTAAATTTTCTAAATCGTTGTAGATCACAACAGGTTCGTTTAACCACATGCCAGTGAGCATGCCATTTACAATATAAAAGGGTAGGAGTACCACAAAGTAAGAAAAATAGAAGCGTGAGATCCACTTCACTTTTAAGCCCCATTGAAATAGAATGATTACCAATGCAAGAGCTAGAAATGTACTGGTTGTATATAGTTTTCCAAAGTGAACGATGCTCGCAATCAGCATTATAGCTACGATGATTAATGAAATAATGTTAGTGTATTTGGCTAAGATGTCTTTTTTAATGAGCACACCAAAGCAGTGATAAGTGAAAATGGATGCATAGGGTATGCATAAGAAGAACAGCCATTCTTCTATCGGTAGGTTTAGGATGTTGACACCAATTAAGTGACCGGGATTGAAGCCCCAAACCCCAATGTTTGTAAAGTAAACATCCCAAGCTATAAAAGGAATCATCACAATGAACAAGGCAGACCAAAGTGGTTTCCATTTGCTAATAAAATTCAACCTAGGATGAGCACTAAACAATAGTGGAACGAGAATCGTAAAAATATTGATGAGTAAGTAGGTCATTTCTTGCTTTGTCTTTTAGCTGCTTTATAGTATTTAATTGGAAACAAGAGCATCCCAAAACATTCTCCATTTTCTGCCGTTAAGTGTTTATGGTGAACTTTGTGAGCTTTCCTTAATGCAAGTAGATATGGATTTTTGCTTTTCTTTAAAATATTAAATCGTCGGTGGATAAATATGTCGTGGATAAAAAAGTAGGTGAAACCATAAAGCGTAATGCCGAGTCCGAGGTAAGCTAGGATAGATTCTTCTTGTAAAAGTCCTTTCCAAATCAGTAAGATGCCAGGTAGAGCGAAGATTAAAAAAAAGAAATCGTTTCGTTCCCAAAAAGAGCCGTGGTCTTTTACATGATGATCTTTATGCAGCGACCACAAAAGACCATGCATGACATATTTGTGGGTAAACCAAGCTACCCCTTCCATTGTAAGAAATGCGATGAATGTAAATAGGACTCCTTTCATAATTAATAATAGTTTACTCAGAGATTGGCTTTTTTAGATGCTCATCTACTTTATAGATGGCTATTTTAAACCACTCAGTGTATTGTTCAGGATGTTGTTTAACGTCTTTGATAACGTCATGAATGTGTGAATAACGATAATCTTCTGCCTCTTCTGGATTTAACTGTGGGATATGTTCGCTTGAACCTATGAATACATGATCAAATTCGTATTCAGTTAGTCCATTTTTAAATAGTGATTTGTAAGTAAAGGAGAATGCATCATAGAGGTCAGAGCAAATGCCCATTTCTTCTTTGAGTCTTCTGATCGCGGCGTCCATATTTGCTTCTCCTACCCTTGGATGTGAGCAGCAGGTGTTTGTCCACAATCCACCAGAATGGTATTTTGATGATGCTCTCTTTTGCAATAACAACTCTCCTTTATCGTTGAACAAAAACACTGATATAGCTCTATGTAGTAGGCCTAGCTCATGAGCGCTCATTTTTTCCATAGTTCCTATTTTTTGATCTGATTGATCTACGAGTATTACTCTTTCATTCATAATTGTACATTTTTGGAACTAATTTGCTTCGGCAGCTATATGTTTTTGTAGATATAGATAATTGTTAATTCTGTTTTTTAAGTCAAAATCCTTGAGGTTGTTAACTTGAGTTTTAATGAAATTTAAATCTAAAGACAATTCAGATTTGTAGTTTAGAAATATTGGAGCTTCGCATTGTATTGTATACCTTAAAAACCTTAATTCGATATTTTCATTATCTTCTTGAATTGCCTGGTCTAGTATTGCACTGCCTTTTGTGAAATAAGATATTTTAGTATAAGGATTGTAAGCATGCTTTGACATTAGCATGAAAGACATTCCCTTGTATCCCCGTAATGTAATGTCTTTTGATGTTAATGACTCAGTAAGCATTTCGTTTAATAAGTCTGCAGACTCTGATTCTTCAGTAGCTTGATAGAAGAGCTTTCGAATGTCCAACAAACTTGTGTCTTCTGATTGCTCAAGAAATGGGGTAAATATTATGGCGAGTAAGATGAATGTCTCTTTCATAATAAGTTGAGTTGATGTCTAATAAGTGATTGAGCCATTAATCCAATTTTCTGCGTGTTTGGTATTCTAATTCTAGTTTCTAAAACACGATTGGCTGGAAGTCTTTGAATTTTCTTAAATAATTTTAGATAGTAGATATAAGCGAGGTAAACTCCTTTGCGAGCTCCTGATGGAAGCAGTTTTATGCCTAAAAGGGCATCACTAAAATCTTGGCTGATTTCAGATTCTATTTTTTGTTTGTCTTGTTGTGTAAAGGCCTCCATGTTAACTTCAGGGAAATAGGTTCTTCCCAATCCTTCAAAATCTGCTTGGGCATCTCTTAAGAAATTAACTTTTTGAAATGCCGAACCTAATTTCTTTGCCGAGGGCTTAAGACGATCATACATTTTCGAATCGCATTCAGTGAATACTTTGAGACACATTAAGCCAACAACTTCTGCAGAACCCAATATGTAATCGTCGTATTTGGATTTGTTATAATCTATGTAAGACAAATCCATTTCCATGCTTGTGAGAAAGGCCTCAACCATTTCCCATTCTATATTGTATTGATGATATACTTCTTGAAAACTATTTAAGATGGGATTAATACTAATTTTTTGTTCAATAGCATCAATGGTATCTTTTCGAAACTTATCCAGTAAGTACTTTTTATTGTATCCTTCAAAACTATCGACAATCTCATCAGCTAAGCGCACAAACCCATAGATGTTATAAATAGATCGGTGAAATCGGTGGCTCAAAAAGAATATTCCCAAAGAAAAGCTTGTACTGTACTTCCTTGTTGTAATCTTGCTACATTGGTAAGAGACTTGGTCAAATAAAGTCTTCATAATTTCAATTGTTTTAAAAGTTCATTGGCAGATATTTCACTTGATATAATGCTTACCGTGACGCCTGATCCTATAATAGCAACTTTTGACATGTGAGAATTTTCTTATAGTCAAAAGTACTATATATGCCTATAAGCGTGTCACAAGAAATACTAAATCTATATATTTTAAATATGTACAATTTCATTGGATTTCCCGCCAACTTCTCTGCCTCGAATAAATCCACTTATTTGTATGTTTTGTTGTTACTATTGAATTAACCATTCATTATCGTTATTTTAGACTTTTTCACATGTTCCCAAACATCTTTACCTTGTATTAGGATATGTCTCAAAATTAACGAAAATAGTATCCATAATCTCTATGTCATGCACAACATTGTACTAATATCATTATCAATTACCTTGAGTTTACAATCGTTTGCTCAAACGGTTAACGACCGTGGATATATCGTTCAAGTCGGAGATGCTTTACCTGCTTTGAATATGAATTTAACTGACGGCACACAGGTCTCTCCAGATCATTTAAAAGGAAAGGTTGTTTTGATTCAGTTTACCGCCAGCTGGTGTGGGGTATGCAGAAAAGAAATGCCTCATTTGGAAAAGGATATATGGCTTAAATACAAAGACCATCCTGATTTTTTCATGGTAGGAATAGATTTAGACGAACCATTGGAAAAAGTGATCTCTTTTGGAGAATCTGTTGGTATATCCTACCCATTAGCTTTGGATCCAGAAGGGGAAATCTTCTATCAATTTGCTGCTCAAAATTCAGGTGTGACGCGTAATATTCTCAGCGACCGTGATGGCAATATAATTATGCTCACACGCCTATTTGACCAAGAAGAGTTTAATCAAATGACTGCGGAGATTGAAAAGCAATTGGAATAGAGATATTTTTCAAGTCCATTCGACCTTACCCTAGCCTAGCCTCGATGAGCCCAATGGCGTCATCGGACAAAAAAGGTCTGAGCACCGTGAAAATGTGTTTGATTCCTTTTCGCCGGAGCTTCACGTCTTGTTCTTTCGGATATTTCTTGTACGAGAAATCCATCCAATACCGTCCAATCATAAGTATAATCTCGGAGATGTTATCTACTTCTTCTTCTTCTGTGAAATTTAGCATGCCATGGGTTTCTGCATGACTTAAGCGACCTGCCGTCCAGTCGTCCATAAAATCATTCACCGATTGGACAGCGTGAAGTATCTCATCCTTAGTCTCTAATAAGTTTCTAAAGTCGTCGCGCATGAGGTAGCGAAAGTCCCATATTACATCATAAGCTCTGAAAATACCGTTAATGATGACTGCAGCATCCTCAGAATCATCCTCAGAATTTACAACTGCAAACACTTTTTGTAGAAGCTCGATGTGCGCCGCTAGGAGATCTTTTTTCGTAGGGAAGTGGTACCACAAAGACCCCTCCAAAACTCCTGCACGTTCAGCAATGGCGGCAGTAGTTACAGCCTCAAATCCACGTTGGTTGAATAAGATTAGGCTTGTAGCCAGCAATTTATCCCGTGTTTTGGCAGTAAACAATTCCAATGTTCCTGCTGTGAGTAGACCAGATGCTACGTTAGTCATGTGCCAGTTTCGGTTTCATCTGGTGGGGTACCCGTGGATTCATTACGTGAAACCAAAGCGGTGGAATCAAACTGAGCAAAATAGACGCTGGGTAGCCAAACGGCAATGTTGGACTCTCTTCGTGGCTATTCAGTACTTGGTACTTTTTTACTGACTTAAAATGATGATCGCTGTGTCGTGTCAACTCATACAGGACAATACGACCGATGTGCGAGTTTGAATTCCACGAGTGTTGTGGTTGTACACGCTCGTATCGTCCCGAATCCAATTTGTTTCGCAGCATTCCGTAATGCTCGATATAATTGATGCTTTCCAAAAAGAGAAACGCAAGGATGCCTGAACACGCTGCTAACAGCATGGTCTCGAACGAGAATATGGCCCAGATCAAACCTAGGTACGCCGGTTGGATGAAGTGGTACCAAAGCATGTCGTTCTTCACTGAGAAAAAGGAAAGCTGCTTCCGATGCAACAATTGAAATTGCAAGCGCCAGGCACTCAAGTACTGTCTAGTTACCGACGTAAACCAAAAACTATATACCGTTTGGTTATAACGTGCAGTAGCGCCATCTTCAGGCGTGGCCACGTTCATGTGGTGGCCGAAGTTGTGTTCAATAAAAAAATGCATGTAAAGGCACGGCATGTATAGCATTTTACTCATTAGCCGTTCGAGCAGTGAGGCCCGATGCCCTAGTTCATGCGCTACATTTATTCCGTTGGTGGCGAGTAGGATACCACTGGACAGCAATAACCCCACAAGTTCATATGCCTCATATACATTGGACTGAACCTGGACTAGGAATAACGCCATCAAGCCAAACACGATTGGAACATTGGCGTACAGCATTGCGTCGAACACCCACATAAGGTTCTTTTTTGCGGCCGAATCTCGTTCCAAGTTGGCATCGCTTTCACCAGCGAGCACATCCAATATAGGTAAGATGATGAAAGCATAGAAAACAGCTGAATATGTCCAAATACCTGTTGACTCGAACGATATATAGGCTGAAAGAGGCACCGTATAAGAGAGAAGATATTTCAGATCTTTCATAAGATAATAGTTTGAATTTGGGTAGATACCCAACTCGAAATATACTGCCATTTGGGTGATTACCCAAAAAAATATACAATCTATTTTATTTAGATTGTATAAAGATTTTTTCAATTTTAATGTATATAAGTATGTATTTCTCTTATCTGTTGTGATTAAAGCTTGAAACTTCCTGCCCCGCTTCTCCAAGGCATTATTCTTGGAAATCGCTTTTATTTGTTTCTTTTAATGATTTGATCTGCGACGAGTTGTCCTGAAATTATTGAAGGAGGTACGCCAGGTCCTGGAACTGTTAATTGGCCACAATAATAAAGATTGTTGACCTTTTTGTTTTTAATTCTAGGTTTTAGGTTTGCTGTTTGCATCAATGTATTTGCGAGACCATATGCATTTCCTTTGTAAGCGAAATAATCTTCTTCAAAGTTCTTGATGCAATAGCTTTTCTTATATTCAATATCCGATATTATATCTTGTTTGCAGTATTGCTCAAGTCTTTTAAGAATAATTTGGAAATACTTTTCGCGAAGCGCTTCAGTATCTTCAAGCCCAGCAGAAATAGGCATTAATATGAACAGGTTTTCTTTACCCTTGGGGGCTAAACCTTCTTCTGATTTCGCAGGACAACATGTATAGAAAAGTGGCTTTTCAGGCCAAACCTTGGTGTCATAAATTTCTTGAGAGAGCTTTTCCATGTCTTCATCAAAAAACAATGTATGATGTTCAAGATTGTTTAATTTTTTATTGACTCCGAGATAAAATAAGAGTGCCGAGGGTGAAAACTCTCTACTCTCCCAATATGAAGAATCATAGTTTTGGTATTTTGTATCAAGTAATTTTGATTCAATATGTGCGTAGTCAGCTGCACCTACAACAAAGTCAGCTGGTAATTCTTGCGTTTTTGTCGTGACAGATTTTGCTCTTTTGTTAGAGATATTGATTTGAGTTACTTGTTCTTCTAACAAAAATTTGACGCCATTGTTTTTACATACTTCGGCCATACTGTCAATGACTTTCGCAAAGCCTCCCATTGGATAAAATGTACCTTGTTTAATGCCAGAATACGCCATAAGACTATATAGGGCAGGCGCACTCTCCGCGGATGTGCCTAAAAAAAGTACTGGAAACTCTAACAAGCTAATTAACCTTGGGTCTGTAAAATGTCTTTTAATATGTTTTCTGTACGAAGTAAGTAATTGTAATTTATTTGCGTTAAATAACACATCTTTTTTCAGCAATTCAGTGACCGAAAGTCCAGGTGAATTATATAAAAACCGGAGGCCTATACTGTACTTTTTTTCGGCATCTTCCATGAATTTATTTAATTTCCTTGCGCCGTTGTCTTCGTAGCTATCAAATAAATCACATATTTCATTCCAATTTGCAGGAAGGATCATGTCGGCATTGTCAAAAACAATTTTAAAGCCAGGATCTAATTTTTTCAGTTCATAAAAATCCTTTGTGGTGTGATTAAAACTTTGAAAGAAGTTGTCAAAAATTTCAGGCATCCAATACCAGCTCGGCCCCATATCAAATGTGTAACCCTGAGCCTTGAAATTTCTAGCACGACCACCAATTTGTTTATTTTTCTCCACAACAGTGACATCAAAGCCTTCTTTTGAGAGATATGCAGCAGCGCTTAAACCAGCAAACCCACTACCTATTACGATCACTTTTTTCATAGACTATTGAGGAAATAATATTCCGCAAATTTATACGAAATGATTGTTCAGTTCAGATTAACAATGTGCGAATATTTCAATAATATTCTATGTGATTTTTACTTGTCTAAGTTTATTAATTCTTCCAAACAGATTTTACAAAAAAAAACTCTTAGGGCTTAACCGGAACACTAAAATTCATGGCAGGTTTGTTTTTGGAGACTTCCCATTTTCAAGACGTTGAATTTGAAAATCATAGTAATATTTAATTCTAAATTTAATGATTTTAAATGTTTCTTTCTTGGTCATTTTCGCATATTACTGCCAACGCCTGTATATGAATTATAGCGTTCTAGAAGCAATTTACTCCCGCGCTTCCATCTTGAAGATTGAATCGAATTAACTGTTTGGCAAGTTGACTCAACCCTCAAAAAGCGAGAGGAAAGCCAAAATATCCCCCACGCCGACGGCACCATCACCATCGATGTCTCCCCATCCGCAGTCCGCTGAGCACCCAAATTGACTGAGCAGGTCAAGCAAATCATTGACTCCGATGACCCCGTCGCAATCTCCGTCCGGTGCGGCACAAGGGATGCACGATTCATCGTCGTACGTCGCGCCAGCATCGTAATTGCTTGAGGCCTCATCCATGCATCCAAACACCACGAGATTGGTCATGTCGAAAGGCTCGCCAGACACGACCATTAACTCCAACAAGGGATTTATGCCGGGCGGACCAACTCCCACAACCAGCCCCGCCTGCCCTGTAACGTCTTGGCCTTCGAGTGTCGTAAACTGGCCCACAAGGGTGAGCCCATCGATCAACATCCGTTCATGCCAAATCGACCCACCTACTGCAAGTAGTCCAGAACCACCCATATCTTCCGAAGACCAGATCCCAGACTGAAAACCCGCACCCTGATCTTCAACATATCCATTGTCGAAGAGGTAGGGTAAGCCGAATTGAGACGATTCGGTCCACATGTCCGACAGCGTCCAAAACGAAGAAAATTCCAACTCTGGAAAAAAGGACAAGAAATTTTGGTCAATGTTATCTTGCCTAGGTAACGAGTTCTCGTCAGATCCCGAGAAGGCAGAAACGAACAAGCCACCAGGCGCATGAATGGACCACGGGGCATCGGAATCTCCCCAGAGCCCCATCATGCGCATGTCCGCACCTGGAATGGTCGCAAAGTCCGCATACAATCGGTATGTCTTGGCGCCTTCGGGAATAACTGAAAGCTCCCCATTGTGTTCCGTGACGAGCTCCAGTACCCAGCCTTGGAAGGTTGACTCTACCGTATCCAGAAGTGTCAATACTTCCAGTCCGTCCAACTCTTCGCAGTTTTGCTGTTGTTGGCTGGTAAAGAGGATAATATCATGTACGTTGTGCGTCCCGTCCCCATCCAAATCACAGGATCCGGGACCAACCTCTGTCCCGTCCGAAATCGAATCGCCCCAATACCAGTCCATGATGAAGGGCAAGAAGTCGGTGTTGGTGATCCCTCCGTCCAAGCTACCATCAAGGCATTCACAGGGCACAGTTTGTGCGTTAGTTGTCCAAGGAGAGCAAACCAATGCAGCCAGTAGAAAAATCACATTCCCATTCATATGACCAATATAATACTTTAACCCATTCAACTGCTGTGTCTGTGAAGATTTATTTGATTAACTATAAAGTTATCCTCCTCAAATTTATCGGTTTTTCCGCCCTGTTTTTTCGACCATATGGACTTTGCACCTCTATACGTGAAGTTATTTTTTAACTCCATTCTATATTTGTTCTTTATTTTTTTAATTTCAGATAAACTATCGTTAAATCAAGATTCCAATTTTACAGTTAATTACGATTAAGTTCAAACAGACCAGGTGCCTTTTTTTGCTTTTAAGCATATCCTGCTCTCTCATTATGATGTTAACTTTCCCTGTGGCTAATGCCCAGATGGGTCAACAGGGAAAAAGTCTGGAGGATTTCTCCACACTCATTGAGCGTTGGAATGACGTTGATCTTGCTGCTGATGAGCGCTTTGAAGCCGTCAAAGAACTCCATATCGCGTTTCATCAGACGTACCCGGATACGGTGCTTTATTACCTCGAGGAGATGCGCGAACTGGCCAAAAGTGTTGATCGCCCACTAGCCTTGTATTCCGCGCACAACCGGATTGCCAGCCTACTCGAGAAACAGGGGCATACGGAGGAGGCCCTAATCGCCTTTTCTCAAGCTGAACAAGTGGCCATTTCCCTCGGCGACTCCGCCAGGCTCGGCGGCGTATATGCGAACCGGGGTAATGTATACGTTCAGTTGAACCAATACGTCGAAGCTGTGCGCCATTTCAATCGGGCAATGGAACTCTACGCTGAGGCAGGTCATGAAGACAGGGCGCGCAAGATGCGAATGGCCCTGGGCAATGTCTTCATGCTCATCGACCATTATACACTAGCCATGGATCAGTTTGTAGTGTTACGAGAGGAGATTTCCGATGCACAGGACATGGGGTATTTTTCTGGCCTTCTTGCCCTCAACATGGGTTGGTGTGCCTTTAAACTCAAGGATTACGATAGTGCATCCGCCCTCTACGCTTCAGCACTCCCAACGCTCGAAAGAGAGCATAAAGGCTTCTTTGTTGCGGGTTGTCATGAGAACATGGCTGCCCTATCAGAGGAATTGGGCGCGCTAGACGATGCCTTGAAACATCAGGTTACAGCCATGCAGATCTATCGCGACTTGGGTGCCCGAGGCGACGAGTTGGAATGTTTGCTCAGCATCGCCAAGTTGACTCTGCCATCCGACCCCGCCGAAGCCCTTCGGATGGCGAGTGAGAATCAGCAAGAATTGTTGACGCAGATAGGGTATGAATCCAAACGTAAGTTGTTCCACCTGCTCTATCAGGCCTACAAAGTACTGGGTGAAGAGTCTAAGGCGTTGGAAATGCACGAGTCATTCGTCTTGTATGATGACAGTCTGCAGGCCGAGAAGCATAGTCTTGCTGTGCTTCGGGCAGCCTATGAAAAGGACGTGGAGCACCAGATTGAGGCAGTCCAATGGGCAGGCGAACAAGAACGAAGCCGCCAGGAAATCAAGCAGCTAAAAACGGTGTTCGCCCTGGTGTTAGGGTTTGTGGTCATGCTTGGTTTGCTCATCACCTACATCGTAAAAATACAACGGTGGCATCAGAACAGACGCGATAAGCTATTGTCCCAAATAGATTTCCTTCGTAGCAAAAAGACCAAAAAATTGGCTTTTGAGCACTCGGGTATCGAGCTGGATTTCGATCTTCTGAATCAGAGTTTAGGTCGAACCTTAAATGAGACCGATTGTAAAGTGCTCAACATTCTGTTGGAAAATCCGTCCATTACTAATCGACACATTTCGGAAATAGCCAACCTTAGCGTCGATGGCATCGGGTCGTCATTGAGGAGGATGTATGAGTATTTCGGAATCAAAGAAACGAAGTACAAGAAAATATACCTATTGCACACCGCCATGAAGATTTGTGAGAGACAGAATGGATAAAATATTTATTATCAGTTGTTTTTCAAAATAAATCGAAGACTTTACATCTTAAATGTATCATTCACCCCTAAACGTGAAGTGTTTTGTGAGACAAATGATGTTCTTTGTAATGACTTAAAGTCATTGAAACCAAAATAAAATATGTAAACGATGAAAGTATATCTTTTAATATTCGCAACTCTAATGAGTTTTTCTCTCATTACGCCAGCACAAGTGATAACAGCCGTCCCTTGTGATATGTTAGGGATGTCTGTAAACGTCGGTTCTCAAGAAACCATGATCAATATTTACCATTCAGGTCAATATATGACTCACCCACAATCAGAAAATATTTTTATGTGGGAGTTTACAGACCAACAAGGAAACATAGTACATCAAGAGACTTTAGTTGATGAGTCAACGATTAGTTTTGGTCATAGTTGGTCACTTTCTGATACAATAAATGTGACAGTACATTTTGTAAATGATTCGGCTAATTTGGATAATTGGTATATTAACCAAGGTTTGCCGACCAATGGTAATTCAATTAATTGTTTATTTGAAGACCAGATATATTGGGAAACAGGTGATCCTACTCCATGGGGAAGCTGGACATTTATTCATAATAATCCAGGTGTTGATGGTTACGAACCACCAACATGCATTGATGCAAATCAAATCGACCCCACCGTGTTTTGCCCCGAAATCTATGAGCCAGTTTGCGGCTGTGATGGTATTACCTACTCAAATTCATGTGAGGCGACCTTCATCGGTGGCGTTACTACTTGGGAAGACGGGTCCTGCATCGTCATCGAATATGGTGCGTGTACATACCCCTTGGCGTGCAATTATGATCCAAACGCAACATTTGATGACGGTACGTGCACCTTTCCGCCAAACGATTGCACTTGGCCAGCCACGTGGGCTAGCGGATGCACTTATTCAGATGCAATCAATTACGATGAGAGTGCTGCAACAGACGATGGCACCTGCGTCTGGTCCCCATGTTCGACATGTCCAGGCGACTTAAATGGTGATGGCGTGGTTGCAATAGGTGATCTACTTGGTTTACTCGCTGCCTTTGGATCTTCTTGTGAAGAAATAAATGACCCCAACTATACCATTGAAGGAAAGTGGATTTCTGGAAACTACTTAAACACGATGTACATCTATGAAGATGGAGCTCGTTACACGTATTACTGTGTAGAAGATGATTGTAATTCATTATATAACAGTTATGAAGCAAATGATGGAAATCATCTTCCAGAAATTAATTATTACACATTTGAAAATGATATCCTAACGATTGATTTGAATTTTGGTAATATATTAGTAACTCCTGTTACATTTGAATGTGATGGAGGAGAAGCATATTTTGAAATGCCTGGATATAGTTTATTTAGATTAAATTCTAATTGCGAATAAAATCATTTCTACAACATACTTATAAAATTATGCAAAGGCTTTTTATTACAGCTTTAGCTTGCTTCACTTTTACGTCCTCAAGTTTTTGTCAAAATTCGTACGAATTGATCATCCTTGAAGAAATGTACTACCCTCTGGAAAAAGCGGCACTTATTGATAGCGCTTCATTTGATCATGAACTTGGATGGGACGACCCTGAATTTAGTGTTCCACTTGGATTTGCTTTTTCTTTTTTAGGAAATGAAATTGAGACTCTTGATCAAATGGGTGATGGAGCTGGAATGTTTGGATCATCTTCAAATTCGAGTGGTGTGCCATTGTTCTATGGACTTATGCCTGTTAGTTTTGATTTGGCTGACCGAGGTATCTCTGGAGAAGACCCGTCTTTAATTAGGTATCAAACAACGGGCAACCCAGGAGAAAGAGTGTTTGCAATTGAATGGTACAATGCAGGCTTATATGAAGAGATTTTTGATTCTGAAACACTTCCTGAGAGCTCTCTAAACTTTCAAATTAGGTTATATGAAAATGATCATTCTATTGAATTTAGGTATGGGTCTTGTATTTATCCCGATCCATTTGATCCGTCAGCTGAACCAGGTATGGCATCGATATTTCTTGATGTAAATCTATCTTCATACGAGGGTAATTTCCTAACTCTTTCAGGACATCCAGCAGCTTGCGTATTAGAAAACATAACGAGTGTTGAAGACTTAGAAATGTACAGCTTAGATTACTACTTGAATGCGATGGTTTACAGGTTTGAACCTACGAGCATACCATCTAGTATTCATGAAAACAACCGGATGTCATTTTCTATTTACCCCAACCCAGCATCAAAAAACCTCACCGTTGATTTGGGTGACTTGAATGGAGTGAATACAGCAATTAAGCTCTATGATTCATCAAGCAAACTTTTATTTGAAAAGCGGTCATTATCAACTTTGATGATTGATGTTTCTGGCTTTGCTAAAGGTATGTATTTACTTGAGATTTCAACTGATGAACAAGTTCTGAGGAGTCAAGTGATTCTTGAGTAAATATCAAGTTAATCATTTCTAAATCTACACCCCCTATAATTAAAGAACCATTATAGATAAATCTTATGCGTCAACTTATATTTTTTTTCAGCTTACTGTTTTCTGTTATCCATTCGGTTAATGCTCAGAGTTCTTGCTTACTTGAAGGGATCTCATTCTATAACCAGGCACAAATAGATGATTTCCCTAGTATGTATCCGGGTTGTGCAGTGATAGAAGGCTACGTGAACATCGACACGCGTAACGCATCTAATGTTGATAGCTTGATTCAGATCACATTGATTCAAGGTGACCTGCAAATGTCGGAAAACAACATTACTGACCTGACTGGTTTTGCAAACTTGACGGGTATATATGGCAATGCCTGGTTTAGTGAAAACTCATTTTCAAGCTTTCACGGAATGGATTCGCTGGGGTTTGTCGGAGGAACTTTGGGTATTAGCGAAAGCTATGGACTTGATAGCCTTGATGGCCTCCAAAACCTAACTCTCATTGGTGGCGACCTTGACCTTGAGGACAACTCAAACTTGGTTACTATCGACGCACTGTCAGGGCTGGATTCGTTAGGTGGGAGCTTGCTCCTTGAAGACCTCCCTCGTTTACAGCACCTTGACGCTCTAATTGGCCGTGAAACAATTTATGGTGCGTTGGTCGTTGATGGTCTTGATAGCCTACTCAACCTGAATGGTCTGCTCTCGATCCAGCATGTAGAAAGTACACTGAAGATCAGGAAAAACGTGTTACTTCCAACGCTCGAAGGTTTGGCCAATATTCAAAGTATTAATGGTGAACTGATTCTAAGTCAGAATGATGCGCTGACCTCACTGACGGGAATCGACAGTATTTCTCCTACCTCCATCACTGATCTGACAATCGAGGACTCAGGACAGCTCAACTTCTGCAGTCTCGACAACATTTGTAGTTTCCTGTTCGATAATGTTGGGCCGCACACTATAGAAACGAACGATGTAGGTTGCAACAGCGCTCTTGAAATAACCAATGCTTGTAATGGGAGCAATGACATAGAAGAAAATGTAGCAAGAACACTTACATTTTACCCTAATCCAGCATCAAACAACCTCACAGTTGACTTGGGTGATGTGAATGGGGTTAACACAACGATTAAGCTCTATGATGGATCAAGCAAGCTTGTCTTTGAGAAGCAGTCAACTTTAACTCTAATGATTGATGTTTCTGGCTTTGCAAGAGGAATGTATTCACTTGAGCTTGCAACAGATGAATATGTCTTGAGGAGTCAAGTAATAATTGACTAATTATTAAGCACATACAGGAGACTTCTACGAACTATTTTCGCTGGTTTTATTTTTTAACCTAGAAACTTCTTTCCAAATTATCCTCAAACTTTTCCTACTTCCCGCTTCTCTTCTCCACTGCACGGTTAGGGGGTAGCACTGTTGGAGATTCAATTGTGTTCGGTATTGAATTTCCCTGAGGAGTACTTTTAAGACATCAACTACAACTCTCAAACATTCAACCAGATTTCTGCGAGACAGAATTGATAAAATACTCATTGTCAGTTCTTTTTCAGGTGATCATTATTGGCGCAATATTTGTTTGCTGATAAGCTAAATTATTTTATGAAAAACATTCACATTGTTGTCGTTCTCATTTTATTCCCAATATTAATGAACGCCCAAGTTGACATTGCAGAGTCAAATTCGTCAGTGGGATTCAATCATCAAATAGGAGGGCAAATTGGCTTGCTTGGTGTCTATGCCTATATGGAAAGGTCCATCGGTCTATCCTGGACCTACAGGGCTGATGTCGGGTTCGATTTTCAAGGACATGATCCTCTGCAAGACGGAGATAGCTTTTCAAGCAGACTGATCCCCGTAACATCAATAGAAATGCGCCGGTATTTGAGCACCCGAAAAGAGGGGCACTCCAACTTTGTATCACTCAAGGCAAAAAGGCTTTCTAAGCGAAGCATCGTGTTGTCTGGAAGTTCAGATGATTTATCGATTCAACAAAGCCAAATTCTGACGTCCCTGTTCATTGGTCGCAATATGAACATCAAATCACGTGGCCGTCTTGAAGTTGGTTTAGGGGTGGATATTCACCATCAATCCGGTGATTTTTTTAAAATCTCATTTGCCCCTGCTGTTCACCTTAGATTGGGATTGGTAAGGTAGATAGCGCTATGTTCACTTGCCGGAGCGATGGTGCGTCAGTGGATGCATTCGTTGTCTTCACAATATCCCAGTAGATAACAACAGTTCATTTCATTGACTTCAAATCCTCCTCAAAATGTTTCGACTTCCCGCCTCTCGGCTCCAC
>Ga0209630_10002603_pt1 | contig 17206 bp, 17 predicted proteins | sample COG_01_FD_184745 | JGI IMG/M metagenome (GOLD analysis project Ga0209630, IMG submission 184745) | Pelagic Microbial community sample from North Sea - COGITO 998_met_01 (SPAdes) (version 2) | ecosystem: Environmental > Aquatic > Marine > Neritic zone/Coastal water | place: Helgoland, sampling... | reverse complement strand
AGTAAAAAATAATAAAGTAAAAAATAATAAAGTAAAAAATAATAAAGTAAAAAATAATAAAGTAAAAAATAATAAAGTAAAAAATAATAAAGTAAAAAATAATAAAGTAAAAAATAATAAAGTAAAAAATAATAAAGTAAAAAATAATAAAGTAAAAAATAATAAAGTAAAAAATAATAAAGTAAAAAATAATAAAGTAAAATAAATAGTTGTAATTAAACTATACTAAGTAAATTTAAGATTCGATATTTCTAATATAATAATCATGTTCAATTGTATTTCTCATAATAAATCTTCGTACATCTACATTCTTAGTTTGACCAATACGCACTGCTCTACCAATTGCCTGTGTTTCAATAATTTCCGATTCATCTTTTGTAGTATTTAATGTATCTAATAATATAATATATGATGCTTCTGTTAAATTTAATCCACTTGGACTTTTATCAGAACTCATTAATACTACATTAATATTATTTTGAATTTTAAATTTTCTAATTTTACTTGTAACTACATTAATTGAACCATTTAAGAATAAATGATTAATATCATATTCATCTAAAATCTTAGAAATTAGTTTTAACATATTATCCCATTGTGAAAATACTATAATTTTATTATTTACATCTTTACCAATAATATCTTTTAATGTATTAATTAAATGTTCTATTTTTGTTCCTAATTTAGGACCTTCTTCCATATTTATAGTGTCATCTTTAATTACTACTGTATCACTAATTTCATAACTATGTCTACACATAGCACATTTAATCTTTTTACCATAACTATGATCATTTACACCATTAATACAACTACTACAAAACACATGTCCACATGGTGTAATAGTTTTTGTTAATGATGATAAACTTTCCATACAAATTGGACAATCTTCATCATTATTTAATTTTTCTTCAATATCGTTAAATATATTATATTTTGCACTAACTTCAATTAATTTAGTTTGTGTTTCTTCTAATTTAGCTTTAGAATTATCTAATTTTTCTATCCTATTTTCGATAGAAATATCATTATTTAATTTAGTTATTTCAATCTTTAATTTTTCAACTCTTTTTGTATATTTTTCAAGTTTGCTTTTATAATGTAATGTCATTTTTTCATGAATTTCATCTAAAGTTAATGGTTTATTTCCTAATATATTAATATGTTCATCCGAAACCATAATATGGTTACATAATTCAATTTTTTTATCAGTATTATTTAATGCACTATCATAAATTAATCGTTCTACCGGTGACATATTTAAAAATTCTGTTGTAATAATTGGTTCTGGAATATTTACTTGTGATTTAACCGAATCCTTAGTATTTCTTCTAAATAATAACTCAATTATTTCTTTAATAATATGACGATAACTATCTAACATAGAAGAATACGGTTCAATATTTAAATTTGTTAAATAATTTAATACAGACTCAAATCCAAGTTTATTATTATAAGGCGTTCCACTACAAATCCATCTATATTTACTATTAATATTAAATAAATTTTCTGAAACAATACGTGATTCTTTTTTTCTTGAATCATTAATATACTCATGACCTTCATCACAAATTACACGTTCCCACTCTACATTATGTAATAATGTATTATTCTCATAATCATTTTCACATAATGCTATATAACTTTTACTAACTAAAAATTTATATGATAAAATAATAATATCATATTGTTTTATTTCTTCAAGTGATAATTTTTTATATTGTCTAATATCTCTAATTAATTTATATTTTAAATCAAATGTTTTATCAATTTCTTCACTCCATTGAACACATAATCGTGTAGGACAAAATAATAGTGTTGGATAGGAATTATTATCTAAATTTTCAGTAATTAGTGATAACATAGAAAATGTTTTTCCTAAACCTACACTATCACATATTATACCACCTTTGTAATTTATATTAACATTTTCTAAATTATCACTATTTACAATTTTACCAGAAGAATCTGACATTAATGTCTCATTAATACTTTCTATATTATAAATATGATATCCAGATGGTAATTTATATGTATTATACGTTTTTCTATTTTTAACATTAAATTCTTGCTGAATCATCCAATTTACATTATGTTTTTGATAGTCATATAGTTCTCTTTTATAAGTTTTTTTAATATTATTATTAGAGAAAAATTCACCTGCCTCACATATTTGATTATAGTTTAATTTATCAAGTTTAATTTTCACACAATGCTCTTCAATAATCTTAAATAAGAATTTAGGCATAGATTCAATTTCATATAGATTTAATAAAAAGTCTTTATCAATATAAATAAATACATCCAAATACCATCTATAAGATTCAGTATTATCATAATACTCATGACTTAATGTAGGAACTGTATCATTTCTATAATTTACTTTAAGTTTCATTTTATTTAAATATGTAATATTACTTAATATTTCAGTAATTCCAAATGTATCATTACTATGTTTATAAAATGTAGCCAAACTAACTGGTTCTTCATAATTATTTTCACCCATAATATCAATATTTGAATATTGACTACTAGAAGGTTTATTTGTAATCTCAAAATACATTAAATCATAACTGTTATTATTATTATTTCTAATAGTCATCTCAATTTTTCTAAATAATATATAATTTTCTTCAGGATTTTCATTTTTAGATAGGAAATAAGGTCGTGTAAAAAGTTCTTGATTAGAGGAGGAATCCATTTAATTTAAAAAAATAAAAAATCAATTTAAAATATAATTTAAAATTAATACTATAATATTAATATTACTATAATATTACTATAATATTAATATTACTATAATATTACTATAATATTAATATTACTATAATATTAATCAATAACTACATCAATAAATGATTTATATAAACAGTCACCATCAGATGTCCATTCTACTTTAATTGCTCTAATATTTACTCCATTGTTATGTGCTTTTTTTAATGCGTTATAATAAAACTCGTCTACATTTGATGGTTTAAAATACATACAATCATTACGTTGAACTATAAAATATAATGATGCATCATATCCATTTTGTACACAATCTTCTAGTGTTTCTAGATGTTTAATAGCTCGTGTAGAAATTGGTACATTTTTATTTTTTCGGTAACCATCTGGAAATATTGCAGCTTTTCTATAATTTTCTAAGGTTGATATTTCTGGTTTTTTGATTATATTAATAGGATAATTATTTTTTTCAAAATCACATAATAATACACTTTTAATTTCTATATATTCTTCACGATTGTTTTTTTTTTTAACATAAAAATCAAATCTAGAATCCTTATAGGTTTTTTCACTTTTATATAATAAATTATCTTCATATTCTGTTATTAAATTATTATCTAATATACTTTTAAAAATTCTGTTTCCAAATTGTGGATTTGTATTAGTTAGTTGAAAAGTATTTTTAGATGACGGTAAATACACCAATTCTATTGTATATTTACTTTTTCTTTTTTCATCTTCATTTTTACTACATAAAAACTGTGATTCACAATTTAATAGACCGGATACTCCTAATGCTGGACAATGTGCTAATGACTCATTTTCTTCAATAATAATATCAGCCATATAAGGAGATTTTACTGATTTACTTGGACGTTTTACAAGTTTAGTGGCACAAATTAAATTAGAATATGTATAGAGAACAGTATCCATTGTATTTAGTTTCTGTAGTTTATTTTAGAAAAATCAATTTTAAATATTATAATAATTATATGAGTAAATCCGTTCCAACTGATTTAAAACTTTATGAAAAAATAAAACAAAAAGTAAAAAAAAAATTTACGGAAACCTCGCGTTGGCCTAGTGCATATGGATCTGGATATTTAGTTAAAGAATATAAAAAAGAATTTGAAAAAAAATATGGTAAAAAAAGTCCTTATAAATTAGTAAATAACAAAAAAAATAATAAAAAAAGTAATAAATCAAATTTAAGTCGTTGGTTTGATGAAAAATGGGTAAATGTATGTAAGAAAAAAAATAATAAATATGTACCATGTGGAAGAGAAAAATCAAATATTAAAAAATATCCATATTGTCGTCCATCTATTAAAGTAACAAGTAAAACTCCGATGACTATAAATGAAATTAAAAAAAAATATGGTTCAAAAAAATTAAAAGAAATGTGTAAAAAAAAAAATAGTAAAAAAGATAAAAAATCTATGACTTATTTAACTAAGAAAAGTAAATCAAAAAGTAAATCACGTAAAAAATGGAGTAAAAAATATAAAAAATCAATAAATTGTAGAAAACCAAAGGGATTTTCTCAAAAACAATATTGTAAATATGGTCGTAAATAGTTATTATTAAAATTCTATTAAATGTGAATTATTTTCTAAATCATCTACACATCCATTAATAATATCTAATCTTTTTTTTAATAAAGTTGATTTACAAGGACAATCAATTATAAATTTAATAATAGAATTTTTATTATATTTATATTTTTCTATAAACATTAATGCATAAAAGTCTGCTTCACTTTCTATTTGTTCTAATTGAGTTTCATTTAATGATAAAGGATTGATTTTTACATGTTCATATATATGATGTCCATATTCGTGTGCTAATATATGTGCCATTATTGAAATATCTTCTGGTATTAATCTTTTATTTATTACTATAACATTTCGAGGATTATTTCTAAAATCATATTCAATTAAAGAAAATGCAGGTATTCTTAAATTATTATCTTCTTTTATAATAAATAATTTACCGCTATATTCTACTAATTCTTGTATTATATTTTCCATATTTAGATTTAATATTAATATTTATTATTATAAATTATTAATAATATTATAACTTAATTAAAATTCTAAAAATTGATTTTATTATTGTATAAGTTATATATAAATATGGAAGTTATTAATACACCAACTTCTAATAATATTATTAAAACACCTGATGCTCCTAAAAAGAAAAAAAAAACAAAAGTATCAAACAAATGTCTATGTATTACTAATAATGAAAAATGTAGTAATAAAATATCACTAATAATTGGTGAATGTAATTATTGTAAAAAAGTATTTTGTGCTATGCATAGATATCCTGAAGCACATAATTGTCCTAATTTATGTGATTTAAAAGAAAAAAAATATGCAATAAATAAAAATACTTTAATGAATCAAAAATGTTATGAAGGTCAAATTAAAAAAATATAAAGAAAGTCTATAAAAATAGAAAGTCTATAAAAATATAAAGTCTATAAAAATATAAAGTCTATAAAAATATAAAGTCTATAAAAATATAAAGTCTATAAAAATATAAAGTCTATAAAAATATAAAGTCTATAAAAACATAAAGTCTATAAAAACATAAAGTCTATAAAAACATAAAGTCTATAAAAACATAAAGTCTATAAAAACATAAAAGTTAATACATTGAATCTTCTTCCGAATCTTCTTCGTAAATTTTTATATCAAAATCATTTTTTTTTAGTTCTCTTTTTAATACAGATTCCACTTTACTTAAATCAATAATAAAATATTCATTTTCACAAAACTTTAAAATATCTACTTTTCTCATAGATGTTATTTTCATTATAAATTTTTCTTTAAAAGTAAAATAATTTAATTTTATATCTAAATCTTTTATTTTATATAATTCATCGCAATAAATTTTATAAATTTCTTCATTAGGTTCACATAAATCTATTTCATTAATTAAATACTCAATTATAACAATTTTTTTTAAATTTTCCATATTCAAAAAGGTTTATATATATAATTATTCTAAAATATTTTATATACTTTATATTAATTATTTATATTAATTATTTATATAAATCTTATTAATATTAATATATGAATCCTAAATTCTTAATTACCTTATTATCATCATCTAACTCAAAACTCTTAAAGTGTGTTTATGAATGTGTTATTAATCAAAAAAGTCATAATTTAGATTATACTATTATTATAATTATTAATACTTTAGATAAATCATATTATAGTGAAGTATGTGAAGAATTTAAAAATATTAATGTTGAAATTATACAAACACTTTCTAACGGCAAACCAGGAATGGGTCATAATAGTTTATTTAAAGTATTTTATATGAAAACCGAATATGATTATTTAATTTCATTAGATGGAGATGATTTTCTTTATCCATATGCATTACATCAATTAAGCAAGTGTTTTAATAAAAAGGATAATTTAGATTGCGTATGTTTATATGGTAATGATACAATAAGAGATTATTTATCACCATTTGATACATCTGATATTTATTTATCTAATAACTTTTATTTAAGAATAGGTTATAATATACCTAAAGTTTTATGTGAATCAGAATTATTAATAAATCCATTTACTTATGATATAAATAACGGTGTTCAAACAATTATTAGATTTATTATGTGTTCGAGAAAATTTGTAGAAAAAAATATAAATATACAACTATATTGTGAAAATTGTAATATATTAGATGATTATCGTTTCTATTTAAACTTTATTGATAATATTTTAAATAAAGATATTAATGGATTAATAATTAATTCAGACCATATTTATTTATATAATAATATAAACAATACTTCTGTATCAAAGGTACATAATTCTAAATTTAGTATTGATTATAAGATTATTATAAGTTATTTAGATGATTTTAAACATTTAAAAAACACTGTACATAATTGGAAATTAGATTTTATAACTTTTTATAATTTAACACCTGTATTTAATGAAGATTTAGAATTAGTAAATAATAAAAATGGTTCTTATAGTTTAAATAAAAACAACTTAACTATAAAAAAAAATTATATTTATTTAATAGAATTTGCAGATAATATTGCAACAAAATATTATAATATATGTATAAATAATATTGAGAATTATTTATTTGAAAATATAAATAAACAAAAAGCTTTTGATTTATGTTTATTTTTAGTAAATAATAAAATATATGATAGAAAATTATTTGTATATACCGCAATTTGTTATTATTATGTAAATAATATTACTAAAACATTGGAGTATATTAAAAAATCGGATTATATGATAAATAAATATAAAGTATTATGTGATTTTTATAAACAATATAAAGATTAGCGTTTTATTAAAAATTTAAAATTATTTTATATTATATATATAATTATGAATGATCTTAACGAGCTAAATAATTTAAATGATAATGAAATCATTTATGAAGAAAATACTGAAGTTGATTCTGAAGAAATTGAAGATGAACTTATGGAAGACATGGTATCTGATACGATTAATACTGAAAAACAACCATTAATGGGATTTGATTTTTCTCAATATTGTAATATAAAATCTGTATTAGTACTTGGTGCATTTTTAGTAGTATTATATTTAGTATTTAAGGATAAAATCCATGAATTTTTAGAAAAAATGATGAATAGTAACCCTAATTTATGTTCTCGATAAATACTTCTGAGTTATCCTTATATTTTTTTTTTACATAATTTATTTGGTTTTTTAAATAATTATCTAATTTTATTGATTTATTTAAATATAAATCTATTACTTTGGAACTTTCTTCAACTATTTTTTCAATATATATATTATTAATAGACTCGTAATAAGGATGATTTTTCTTATCTAAAATATCTATGTCTATAAATGTTCCATAAGGGTGTGCTACTGATTTTAATGCTCCTAGATTTGTAGATAATACATAACATCCACAACTCATTGCTTCAATCATACAATTACAAAATGATTCAACAATAAATGTAGGATATATAAATAACAATGATTCATTCATTTTATTTATTAATTCTATTTGAGAAACAGGTTTATTATAATTAACATCTTTTATACTTTTCAAATCATTATATAGATTTTTTAAAAAAGTATTATCTTCAATGTCATATAATTCTAATGATGAATAAATATCTAATACTATATTTGGATATTTATTTTTTAATCTTGGAAATATATATTTAAAACATTCTAATCCTCTTTGCGGATTTGATATATAAATTATATTTAATTTTTTCTTATTTATTATTGATTCATCATAATTATTTAAAATATTATTATAATAAAACAGTGGTGATAAACTATTATTTAATATAAATGTCTTATTTAATTCTACATAATCATTATAATCATTACATTGATTTGCACTTACAAACATTAATTTATCATAATAATTTTTATAATTACTATTTATTTTTATATTAAAATTCGAATAAATTGTTAAGTGTTCATACATAAATAATTTAGTATTTTTAATAGTATTAGTATCGTTAGTAGCGTTAGTATTAGTATTTATGTTTGTTCTTAATATTTCACCAAGATTCACAAAGTTGTATATTATATAATCGGGATTAATATTATTAATTATATTAATCATATTATCAATATTTTCATATTTTATAATATAAATATTATTTTGTCTTATTATTATATTACTCTTCTTCTTATTTAAAATTATAACATTATATTTTTCAGATAATTCTAATGCTAAATATATATAAGCTGTTTGTGTTCCCCCTAATCCTTTTAAAAATGGACTAGTTAATGTATAATCTATATCCATAGAATCTATTAACATAACAATTTGTTTATGATTGCGTACTTCTATTTTATTATGTGATATTTCTAATATATTATTATTAAATACTAAACTACTATTAGTAAATTTACTAATTGATACATAATAATAATAATAAAGTGATTTATTAATATAGTCAATATTTTGTAAAATTTTATATATAATTAAATAACAACTTATATAATTTTTATTATTAAATTCATTAATATAACTATTTTCATCATAAGTAAAACTATAATTTTCTAATACAATATCTACTATATCTGGTGTAATATAATTAATATTATTGCATATAATTAAAAAATATTCTAGTATAATATTTGATTTATTATTGTTCAATAAATAGTTTTCTAAAATTAAATAAATTTTTTGTTTTTCCTTAAAACCATATTTATTTAAATTACTTAATTTTATTTTAATAAACTCTAATGTACTATTATATAAATCAATTGATAAATTATATGCAAACTTATAATTAGATTTGTATATATCACTATTTAGAAAATCTTTTTTTTCAAAACTAATATTATCATCTATTAGTTTATAATCTATCATATTATTACAAGTGTCAATAATATATAATATTGGTAATTTAATCATAATTTTATTATTATAAAGATTAATTAATAATGGAAAATTATTTATCATAGCATCTAAATCATCATTACATGTACTTGAATTTAAATAACACGCAGAAGATATATGTGCCTTATAATAAAAATATATATTTTTTAAAGTTATATAATAAATATTACATTTTGAAGTATAATATAAGTTTAATATATTTAAGTAAAATAAATAATCATCAAATACACTACTATTCTCACAATAAAATTTATCAATATTATAATTAAATATAGATTTATGTAATAATATCAATCTAAATGATGTGCCTTTATCATATAATGTAAATGTTTTTTTTATTGGTATATTAGGTTGTGTGTAAAGAAAATACCCATTATTTAATTTATAACAATCATTTGATCTTGAATTATATAAATCACTAAAATTAGAAATATAATCTTCATTACCACCTACAACTACAGTAGGATTATTAATTAATATTTTACTTAATTGATGTAGTGCGTTTGGATAAATAAAATCATCGCCGTCAATAGGTATTAAGTAATCGTAATACTTTCTGTTTTTAAATATTTCTAATACACTATTATGACCCATACCAGGTTTTCCATTTGATTTTGTCTGTACTATTTCTACAATTATATTTTTAAATTTTTTACATACATCATTATAATATGAATTATCTAAACTATTTACTACTATTAATATATTGTAATCTAAATTATGATTAATTTGACTAATAATAGATTTATAACTATTATATAAAATAAACTCATTATAACTTGATAATAATGTTATTAAAAATCTCATAAATAATTAGTATAATTAATTTTAGTTTTTATTTTTTATATAAAGTATTCTATAAATAAATATAAAAAATATAGATAAATATAAAAAAATATATAGTTATTAAATATAAAATGAATAATATGAGTGATTCTGATTTGATAAAACAATACAAACATACAATTACAGAAGATAGAAAAACAATAGATAAATTGGCTAATCAAATAAGAATGATTAAAAACATAATATATCAACCAAATCCACAACGTTTTAATATAAAAGCACCCTGGATGAATTTTTTAGGATGTTCTTCTAATTCAATGGAGTACTATGAATCTGATGATATAATAAGAGAAATAAAAAAAATATTAAATTAAATATAATAAATATTAATAATAATATTTATAGAATTACTATAAATTAATTATATGAATAATACAATTACAGATGTAAATAATAATGATGAAATTAATATTAATGTAAATAATAATGATGAAATTAATAATGATGAAATTAATAATAATAATGATGAAAGTATAAATAATAATAATAACAAAAATGACTTTTTAAAACCTTATAAACCAAATTTATCAATAGAAGAAGAAAAAGATTATAAAAACACTGCTAATAATATAATAAGGCGAGATGATGATAATCAGTGGGTTAAAATTCAAGGATGGTCTAATGAATTATTATTTTATTCCAAAGTATTTCAATATTTTGGTGAAATTATAAAAGATAAAGAAGGTATGTTAGGATGGTGGATTATTATGATATCGTCATTTTCATCATTTATTACATTATTTTCATTAGATCCATTTAGTTTAACAGAAATAAATAATATTTATTATAATTGGGCAAAATCAGTTATACTTGCTATTTTTAGTTTAACTACAACATTAATTGCTGCATGGATTAAAAAAAAAGGTTATATAAATAGAATTCAGATAATAGATAAAAGAATAAATAGATTAGAAAGATTTTTAGGAAAATTAGATTATCAATCCAGATTGGTTCCATATGATAAAAAAATAGATTATTTTGAATTTATTAAAGAAGTGCATGATGAGTATACTGAACTAAGTATTTATACTGATATATTAAGACCTGCTGAATTTACTTATACTGTGTATTTAATCACAAGATTTAATTCACCTATGGTAGTTAATACATGGCCATGGTATGATACTAAAAAAAAAACACCTAGAAGAAAATTTTCACAAAATTTTATAAATATTTATGAAAAACAATACAGTTTTTGGTCTGATTATTGTCCATGTGAAGTTAATATAGATAGATATAATGAATTATTAAATAATATTGATGCTAATGTAAAAACATAAAAATTCAGTATAAAAAAATATTATTATAATATATATATATATATATGGTAAATAAAAAAAATATTAAAGATAATAATCTAGATGTTCATACCCATACAAATAAATCAATGTATAAGAAATTATCTAAAAACTATTTTAACCCAGGAATATATATATATCCACTTTTTCAAATTATCACGTATTATATAATATATAAATTTACAAATAATATGAAAAAAAATGCAAATTGTATTTGTTATGATAATATTCTTTTAGATAAATTTATTAATTCTAGTTTTTATAATATTATATTTTATTTTATATTTGTAATATGTATACTTATAAATATTTTTTATTTAAATAAAATAAATCATACTTATATAATTATATTAAATACTATATATATTGCAATAAAAATATATTATATTATTTCTTGGAGAAATTTATATTCAAATATAAAAAAAAATAATTGTAATTGCTCTATGACAACTAATTTTAGAATAATTAATTTAATTGTATGGTTAGATATAGTAGTTTATTCTATAATTTTAGTATTAATATCTATATCTATATATTATATTATAATAATACAATCTGGTTTCATGCCTTTATTATACAAAAATAAATAATAAAAAGTATAATAATGTAAAAATTAAGACTATTCTATTTTTTTTACAAACTCAATATAGCTTTTAAGATTTTTCAAATTATAAAAATTTACAAATATAAGTGATGGATTTATATGTTTTTTAAATAAATTTATATTTGAAGTATCAATAGTTTTTGAATGTAAAATATGAATACTAAACAAAATAATAAAACTAATATATGAGTTAGTAATATTATGTTGATTAAAAAATGATGCATAAAATAAACTTTTTTCATAGTTACTGTTCATAAAATTTATTTCACATATATCATAATAACTTTGTATTAATTTGTTTATTATATTTATTCCATTTTTTTTTAAATAAATATAATTAGGATCATTACATATATTTTTATAATTAATATTCATACTAATATTGTACTGATCTTCATGTATTTCATATGTATAATTTACATCATATTTATGACTTATATATAATGTAGGTAACTGTGTTAAATCCCATTTATAATTGAAAATTTGTAAAATATCAGAAAACTCGCTTTTTAGTTCATTATAATATATCATATCATTTTCATCATTTGTATTATGTGTTACCGAATTAATATTAATACTATTATATAAATATATATATTTTCCTGGTATTATATAACAATTTAAATTAGGATTAGCGCTTGCTCTAATAAAATATAAGAAAGTTAAATAATCATCATATAGTTTACACTCATTGTGAAATAGTTCATTTGTATAATAATTAAAAAATGTGCGATTTAGTAAAAAAAGACGAATAGGTGTACATAAAGAATCTTCAAAAAAATTAGATAATCCCATATGTTGATTATTCCATGGATATAATTTGTGTTCTACATAAATTTTACTAGATATTATAAAATTATTATTTAAATTAATATCAAAAAAATCTGAATTGTTTTCTTCTAAATATTTTAACTTATCAGTACTTTTTAATACTAACATATCTATTTTTTTTTGTTTTTTAAAACATTTACTTAATTGTTCTAGTGCACTTGGATATAAAAAATCATCACCATCTAAAAGTAGCATATAATCATATTGTAAACGATTTTTGAATAAATTTATAACACTATTATGACCCATTCCAGGTTTTCCATTAGATACTGTTTGTATTATTTCTACATCAATATTTTTAAATTCCTCACATACACTATTATAATATGATGTATTTAAACTATTTACTATTATAACTATTGTATAATTCAAATTATGATTAACTTGATTTAAAGCACTATTATATGATACTTTTAATAGTTTTTCATTAGAACTTGTTAATATACATAATAGAAATTTAGAATCCATTAATATAGTAAATATATATTTTATTTAAAAATATTACACAATAACTAAATTATAATAAAAAAGTATAATAAAAGTATAATAAAAGTATAATAAAATTTAAAAATATAATATTAAATTATGTATAATAAAAATATAACTTTATTATTATTAATTTTAATTTTAATTTTTACAGTTTTATTTTTAAATAGAAAAAATGAAACATATATTAATTATGACTTAAAATTACCAAATAGTATAATGAAATATTTTACTAAAAATAAATTACATAATATTGAAAAATCTAAAGTTATTGTATTAAAATATAAAGATAATAGTTTAGATGCATTTAAATATATTAATACAACACTTTATGATTTTATAAAAAATAATAATAAAAATAATAATAAATTTCGTTATCAAATTAAACAAGTATTTAATAATAATACTTTATCTAAATATATTTTAAAATATGCTTACCTTCCTACAGTAAAATATTTAAAATTAAATAAAAAAAATGTTGAACCCGGTAATATTCGTGTTAGTAAATCAAACTGGTCATTTGATTATCATTTTGATTGTGTAAATATAATTTTAGTCCAATTAATAGGTACACGTATACTTTATTTAAAAAATAAGATAACAGATAAAAAATATACTAAACATATTTTAAAACCCGGAAATATTTTTTACATCAAAATGGGTGTATATCATAAAATAGAAACATATTCTGATTTAAATATTAACTTTAGTATAAGTGTATTAGAAAAAGATAAAAAAAAACTAAACATTTGTGAAAAAAATTTTGAAAAAAGCTTTAAAGTTCAAAATGAAAAATGTTTAGATAATGATTGTATATAATTAGGTTTAAATTTATTTTATAAAATACTTTACTTAATATAATGTCCAATAATCAAGACGTTATAGATAATTCAGAAAATATTGAAAATCTATGTGCACCATTAGAAACTAATGAAGAACAAGTATTAATTGAAACAGGTAATAAAAATGTAGATGATGTAGTAAATACAATTATTACAAATGTAGAAAATAGTTCAAATGATAAAAATAGTACAAATGATAAAAATAGTGGAAATAAACAAAATGATATTGAAAATGTTATACAGGCACCTGAAAAACCAGTACAACGTGTAATTGTAGACTTAGCTAAACTTAATAACCCTGCAGAAATTGATAAGATTTATGAGAGTTTAGAAAAGTATTGTAATCTTAAAAGACAAACACATTGGATGTGTGCTCGTCATTATGCTTGTATGGATAAATATTTCTCAGTTCCATCTATTGTTCTTAGTTCTCTTAGTGGTATTGGTTCATTTTTAGCATCTATTGCATATTTTGAAGAATATAGTACAGTATTTACTGTTAGTGTTGGTGTAATGGCATCGGTAACAACATTATTTCAATCATTTTCTAATGCTTTTGAATATAGTACTCGTGCCGAAGCACATCAAAATGCCACTGAGGCTTTTGACCAAATAATAACAAAACTTAAATTTGAAAGATTAAATCCTGTAAAAGAAGCGGATCCTGGTGATTTTATAGATGGAATAGAAAAACAAATAGTTGAAACTAAACAACGTTGTAAGTATATTGTTCCAGATTGGATTGAAGGACAATATAGTGATACTAAATTTAAAAATTTAAAAAATAATAAAACTAAAGATATTTATAAAGCCATGATAAATCTAAAATCAGAAAAATATCTAGAATTAATGAGAAATAAGAAATTTAGTGAATTAAATCTAGAACACATTGATGAAGAACTTGGTTTTAAAAAATTAAATGAAAAAGAATGTTGTGAAGATGATACTTGTTGTTGTGTTTAATATCAAATAAAAGTATTTAGAAATAATTTAATATATTTATATGTAAGATTATTTTATATTCAAGATTTTAATTGCACATTTGTCCGAGTGGTTAAGGAGGTAGACTTGAAATCTACTGGGAACTTCCCGCACAGGTTCGAATCCTGTAGTGTGCGCTATATGTATACTTGGCCGAGTGGTTAAGGCGATGGCCTGCTAAGCCATTAGGAATTATCCTGCGCAGGTTCGAATCCTGTAGTATACGTATTAGCTCGTATAGCTTAGTTGGTAGAGCGTCGCACTTGTAATGCGAAGGTCGCGTGTTCGAATCCCGCTACGAGCATTTTTTTTTTAGTATATATATATATATATATATATATGCAAATGAATACTAATTTATATAAAAAACAAATTATTATGTTTATTGTAATGGTAATTGTTGGTATATTATTTAATCCTATGAACATATTAGCATATAGATTTTCGGACTTGTATATATCACAAACATTATTTTATGGTGGAGTATTAATGGCTTCAAATATGATATGGGCACATGAAATAGTGCATTATTTATCAATAGGACATTTTAATATATTAGTTTTCTCTTTTGGAATTATATTATCTATCGGTGTATCAATAATATTATTACGACAGCAATTATTAGTTAATGATAAAGAGTGGTTAAAAAGAATGATAAGTCATCATTCAACTGCATTAACTACATCATATAAAATATATAATAAAACAAAAAATATTAAGATAAAAAAATTATCAAAAAAAATAATAGATACTCAAAATGAAGAAATAAAAATAATGAAATCCATGTTATAAATTTAATTTTTTATAAAACAAATATTAAATTATAAACTATTATTAATTAAAGTTAAATCTACAATATTTTCTAATTCTTTCATTAATTCCTTATCATCATTACGATATTTATCTAAATATTTTTCTATTACATTAATTTGATTTTGATTAAGATTTTTTTTTCCTTTAAGTTCCATAGTTTGATAATTTTCAGATAATATAAAACACATAGCATCAATTAAATTTAGTATTTCTGATTTTCGATCAACAAATTGCCATTTGTCATTTTTTCTTATTTTTATATAGGGTAACTTTTTATTTGGTAGTTTTATATTTTGATTTTCTGGATGTTTTGGATCAAAATGTATTTTTTCAACTAATAAAGGTATTGCTCTATGTGTTTTACTAAATAAATTTAATAAATATTTTTTATTAATATGTTCAATATTTTCTTCACCATAATTATTAATTATAATTGTATTATTATTAGTATTATTAGTATTATTAGTATTATTAGTATTATTAGTATTATTTATATTATTTATATTGTTTGTAATTTTATTATGTATATTATCTTTATCAACTAAGTGTGTTTTTAATGATGTTATTTCTTTATTTTTTTCGTCTAATAATATTTCATATTCTTTTTTTTTTTTACAAGTTTTTAAATGTCTTTTTAAATTATCACTTCTACTACAATTCTTATTACAAAATTTACAAATTAAACTATTACTAAGATTATTTTCATTATTTTGAGGAAAAAGTGAGGAATTTTGAGGAAAAAGTGAGGAGTTTTGAGGAAAAAGTGAGGAGTTTTGAGGAAAAAGTGAGGAATTTTGAGGAAAAAGTGAGGAATTTTGAGGAGGAGAAAATGAGGAATTTTGAGGAAAAAGTGAGGAATTTTGAGGAAAAAGTGAGGAATTTTGAGGAAAAAGTGAGGAGTTTTGAGGAAAAAGTGAGGAGTTTTGAGGAAAAAGTGAGGAATTTTGAGGAAAAAGTGAGGAATTTTGAGGAAAAAGTGAGGAATTTTGAGGAGGAGAAAATGAGGAATTTTGAGGAAAAAGTGAGGAGTTTTGAGGAAAAAGTGAGGAATTTTGAGGATCGTTGTCTAATTTTATAAAACCATACTTCATTTTAACATTTTCTATACTAATATCTTCAAGTAGTGGATAACATATATTTTTGCGATTTAAATGATTTTTAAAATTACATCGTTGAGATGCAATATATCCACATCTCATACACTTGTATTCTACCATATATAATATATGATATTATAATTTTTATAAGTAATTTTGATTTTTTAAAAAATAATTAATTTTACTTAATTTTTACTTAATTTTTACTTAATTTTTACTTAATTTTTAATTAATTTTTACTTAATTTTTAATTAATTTTTACTTAATTTTACTTAATTTTTTGAGGGGGGG
>Ga0209630_10002602_pt1 | contig 17209 bp, 14 predicted proteins | sample COG_01_FD_184745 | JGI IMG/M metagenome (GOLD analysis project Ga0209630, IMG submission 184745) | Pelagic Microbial community sample from North Sea - COGITO 998_met_01 (SPAdes) (version 2) | ecosystem: Environmental > Aquatic > Marine > Neritic zone/Coastal water | place: Helgoland, sampling... | reverse complement strand
CCTATTAAGTAGGCGAAGATAATTGCTAATACATTATTATATGAAATAATTTCTTCCATTATACTGCTAAAATATTAATCAAAGCTACGTCTAAATCCAACTGCTTTAGTTTTCGTAGATAGCTGAAACGTATAATCCTCTATCCCTTTAGCTCCTTTGAACTTAGTTTTCTCCTTTTTTGTTTCCAAAATAACTGCATTAAAATCTTCATTTGTAGAATAAGTACTCATAAGACCACGTGTATAGCTAAAGTAATAAAAATTATTTTCATCCATCTGGAGGAATATACTGATCTTATCTCCTGTCCTTCCTTTATAAATTACCACTTTCCCTCTAACATATTTGAAAACTTGTTTTTTATCAAGGTTAGCTATTCCAATGTCACCATAGCTAACATAAGCTTTTCTATTTGCCTCCCATTTAAATCGTATATCTGCTAGGTTGATTTGAGTTTCTAATGCTTCAGGGAATTTCTTCACTTTTCCATGAATAGTTAAATCAGACACAATTTTATCTGCTACTTCAAGATCTACTTGCTCTCTCAAAGATTTCTCATAAGTTGAGTTATCTAAATCTAATGCAGATAAACCTGGATACTCCGAAATATGTTTTGCCATTTTTTCCAATGCAAGGTTATTAAATGGAAATTTTACCGAGACACTCGATTTAATTGTTAATTCAGCTTTAATAGGGTTATAATCTATCTCACCAATCGAAAGAAGTTCCAACTGATCTAGATTTACTCCAAAGTTAAATTCACCATCCCCTTGAAGCTTGCAGCTTTCAACATTTAAACTAACATATTTACCCGGTAAAGACTTTTCTTTCAATTTATCCATATTAGATATCTGGTACTCTTTCGTGTTTTTATCGTAGTGTAAAAACCCATCAGCTGTCATAACATCGATATGGGTTTTTTTAGCTTTTTCAGACAGGAAAGTTGAATACAATGCTATAGAATCATTATTCATGACAAGACCAGCCCCTATCGGATTTCCTTCAATGTCAGTCAATTCTTTTGCTACTGGAATAAAAATATTTGCTGGATCTAATGCAGCCTCAAAACTCATCCAACTTCTTTCCAAACCTTTACAATCATGCGCAATTCTTGTCTCTCCTTTAAAAGAAAGTTCTTTAAAAGCAGCAAACATCTCTACTTCGCCGTTATATTCAAATTGAGGACTCAACTTAAACCCAGCTTTATCACTAATCGTTCCTTTTGCATAAGTTTGATGCGTTGTATCTGGATGAATATTTGAGAAGTAAATCTTCTGCTCATTTTCGACTTCGTCTATATAGTTATAATAGCCAGAAGCGGTATAATCGTTTTTTGCTTTTATTTCGACAGTACCATCAAATATTTCATGATATTTAGTAATATTATTTGCAATTATTTTTGCATTTTTAAGCTTTTCCATCTTGGCCTTCTTGCGAATAACAACCCTTCCTGAGTCTGGATGTATTTTTGCATCAGCAATATTTATATAGACAATTCTATCACATATCAATTTTTTCTTCTTTATATCAAAAGTAGCCTTTGGCGATTTGAATTCAAGTGAATCCTGATCGGGATGCGTAGAGAAAAAATTGGAACCAGTTAATTCTAAATCTGAATCAATTGTTGTTAAATTCTGATCACTTGATTCCATATCTATATCGCCAGTTTCCATTTTCCATTTAAAGACATCCATATAACAGACATATTGATTCTCTGGAAACTCAACTACAGAAGATCCGTTGTTTGATTTAAATTCTCCTAGTCTCGATACGAAATCCACATGTGAGTTCACATCTGATGTTTTAAATGCTGTAGATGATAGATCCTTGGTCAAAACTTTAAACTCTGAAGTATCTGCATCAATTACATTCAGACCGTATCTATATCCATAAGAAAGCATTGTTGCTTTTCCAAAAAACATAGTACCTTCTCCCGTCATTCCCTCGGGACGCAATGCTAACTTACCTTCCAACTCCGCATCTGCATTATCAAAGAAATTTAAATGACTTTCGTTACTTTCAGCATAAAGAACTTTCTCTTTTGGTATATAAACAATACTTACATCAACCCCTTTAACTAATGGAACCTCAGGCAAATCATCATCAGCTTCTTGCCTTGTATTGGTATACTCTTGAGCCAAAGCTTTAACCGTTTCTGGAAGAAAGGTTATTTCATTAGACACCGCATGAGAAGTTAAAAAATTTATTTCTCCTGTACCCTGAAGTCCCTTATTGCTTAATCTAATCTCATTGTCATAGGTGGCTTTATCTCCATATATTTTAAATCCTTCGCTAGGTGTTTCTCTAATAAAACCTAATGAATAATCTTCTTGTAGCCTCAACTTCTCTTCAAATTCAGGAAATATACCTGAAGATACAAATGTTCCATCAAATGCTAATCCCTGATTCGAGAAGTTATCCAAACTATCCATCACAAAAGGCTCTATAATGAATTTAAATACATCGCGTTTATAAGCGCCTTTTTGAATATTGTCTTTATCATAAAACACATACGTTTTTTTTGTGCAATTTAAAATAGGGTATTCATGTTTTGAGGTATCGATTCCTGATTTATTATCACCAGCATCAATTTCGATTTCACCTCTTACTCCTTCGATAGTTGAGAACAATCTTTGAGGTCGACCATAAGGGTCTTCTAAATTTTCTACCCGAATTCTCATCGAATCACATTCAATCAAGTACAATTTAAAATCATCATAATTAAACGTGAAGTTTTTCCCAAAATACTCTGTTCTACCAGCATTGATAATCCCTTCGAATTGAATATTTCGATTCTTTTTAACCACCAACTCTCTGTCTTTTGGAAATATTTTAACATACTGCGCATCACTTAAAGTTGCTTTTCTGACTCCTCTAATTAATAAATCATTAGTTGTCAAATTCAAGGATGCATTTTTTTGAGAAACTGATTCAATATTCAAAACATCATAATCCCGTTTCTTTTTTCTAGCATCAATGTAGTGATACATTTTTTCTTTAATATAGACTAGTTGCTTTTCTTGGTCATATGAAATAAAACCTAGTATCGTTAATTCATAAAGTAATGGTTCTAAACCTGATACAGTTTTTCTCATTGCCGTAGCTAAGTCAGCTACTTCTAATATATCGGATTGCCTTTTATTAGCATGTAACTTAAACATTACCAGTGGATTATTACCAAAACCACTCAATCGATCATACATGCCTTGGTCGTAGAAGTTGAATGATTCGAAATTAGCCGATGTATCAGAACTTCCAAATAAAGCTCCAAATTCAATTACGGGCTCACCTACTTTCCATGTCAACGCCTCAAAATACATATCTAGCTTATGGTAAGAATTGTGGTATGGTGAAATTGAAATACCCTGACTCCCTTTTACAAGTCCTAATTTTTTAGTAATGTTGTTGTATGTAAATGATATACCAGGATGTGTTATAGAATCCTCTTCTATAAAAAGTTTAATTTTAGCTTTTTCAGCTGTAACATTATCAGCATTGATAGTAAATATAATAGATTCCGATACTATAAATTCTTTATCTTTATAATGGAATATTACTTTTGCAAGTTCTTCATTTGTACCAGCTCCAAGTAAGTTTTGACCTCTAATAGTAAAACCTCCTTCGTAATCAACATTTTCGAAAATGTTTTTAATCAATAAACGTTTATCATAAGACTCAAAACTTGGGTAAGTTACTTTCTCTGCCCCCCTATTTGACAATACATTTTCTGAGACTTTTCCAAGAATTGGTTCTTTAAAATACTTACTCGTAAACAAAGCAGAATCCGCAGTAAAACGAGCACTTTTCATACTGATTTTATACCCTTTAATCTCTGCATATACTTCTCCTTTAGGCAGACCTGCTCGTTCCCAAGTTATCCTTCCTTTGTTACCCTTCCAAGTTGAAGTCATTGGATAATAGACTCCTTTCGTATTATATAATGTTGCGCTATCGTTTTTAGAATAACATTTCAAATTCATTTCTTCAAATACAATTACAGGCTCCTTATCGTAGGTGAATTTAAATCTATTATTAGTAGATTTCCATGTAGTTGAACTTGATTTAAATATCACATTTCCATCAAACAAATTATTACAAGTTTCTAAATATTTAGATGTTCGCTTTTTATTATTACCATCCAACACAGCGATTACTGTTTCATGCCAAGCATTAAAATCTTGATTTGTTTTACCCGAACCAACGAAATTCATTATTGCAGATAAATAGTTCTTAAAATCAGGATAGGGTTTTAACTTCTTTTCAGACATTAAATTTGAAGTTGAATATACCTGTGCCCTCTGCCCTGCAGTCAAATCGGTTCCAAACCAAACCAATTCAAACTCTTTCATAAACTCTTTAGCATCAGATTTGTTTACGTAAGCCAAATAAGCTTCTGCATCTTTAAAATATTCCTCAGGATCAGACGTAAAATTATGATATTGTGACAATATAGTATTGCTTAAAAACAAAGAGAAGACTATAAGAAGTAGCTTTTTCATACTTAAAGTTTTTCGAGCATTAGCATTGCCCAGTTGTTCTTTTCCTCCATTTTAACAAACTTCAATCCATTATCAAAAGCTACGGTTCTAAGGTCATCAACATCAGTAGTGAAAAAACCACTCAGGAGCAATTTCCCACCTATCATTAAACAGCTAGAATAGACTGATATATCCTGCAAAAGAATGTTTTTGTTAATGTTAGCTAAAATAACTTGAAATAAGCTGTCTTCCAATAATTTAGAATCACCTTTTTCAACAATAATTTTTTTAGTGTTATTAAGGTTACAATTATCAATCGCGTTAATACAAGCGCCTTCTTCAATATCTATCGCTTTAATATTTTTTGCACCTAATTTCTCTGCCAAAATTGCAAGCACTCCAGTCCCACTTCCCATATCTAGTAAATCAACACTTTTTAAATCAAGTGAAAAAAGCTCTTTTGTCATTAAGAAAGTTGTTTCATGATGCCCAGTTCCAAAAGACATTTGTGGCGAAATTATTAAATCATATCCTACATTAGGTACCGCATGAAAAGGTGCGCGAATAGTACAATTGGAATTAATAACAATGGGGTCAAAGTTACTTTCCCATAAAGCATTCCAATTTTGGCTTGCTATTTTTTCTATAGAAATTCCAACCTTTTGATCTTCAATTCTACTTATCATTAAATCTTTCAATAAGGATTCTGTGAATTCCTCTTCCTTTATGTAGGCTTTTACACCATCCTTTTCATCTTCGAAAGCTTCAAAGCCTATATCTCCTAGTTCTGCATATAAGATCTCTCTTGCAGGTAAAAGTGGCTCTAGTTTAAAGTAAACTTCAATGTATCCCATAAAAACGTTTACTTATATTAAAAAGCCTCGATAATAGCTAAAAATGAATCTACATCCAAAGCAGCGCCTCCAATCAAACCTCCATCTATATCTGTATTCATAAAGAGTTCTTTAGCGTTAGACGCCTTACAACTTCCTCCATATAAGATAGAGATTTCCTCGGCAGTTTCCAAAGAGTACTTCTCAACCAATAAAGTTCTAATAAAAGCGTGAATTCGTTGGGCTTGATCGGAAGAAGCTGTTACACCTGTACCAATAGCCCAAATAGGCTCATAGGCAATTACAACCCTTTTGATTTCACTATCTGTTAAATGGAATAATGAGTTTTCAATTTGAGTTTGAACTACTTGATAAAAATCACCAGACTCTCTTTCATCTAAATTTTCTCCACAGCAAAAAATTGGTATGACTTTATTCTCTATAAGAACATTAACCTTTTGTTTGATTAATAAATCTGATTCATTTTGATATTGCCTTCTTTCAGAATGCCCAACTAAACAATATTCAACTCCAATAGAATACAACATGGAAGCAGAAATTTCACCTGTACAAGCACCATTCTCCTTGTCAGAACAATTTTGAGCTGCAAGATAAATATTTTTATTCTTGTTACTTGCAAAATCACTTAAATAGACGGAAGGTGGTGCAACAATAATTTCTGTAGAATTTACTATTTTAGCATTATTCAATGATTCAAATAGCGCGCGGGCATCGCTATTGTTCATGTTCATTTTCCAGTTTCCAGCTACAATTTTTTTTCTCATCTAACTAATTTATGACACCCTAACTCTTGGATCTAACAGCCCATAACTAATATCTACCAAAATGTTGATAAAAACAAAAAATGCAGATATCACGATAACAGCTCCCATAACGATTGGTAAATCATCCTTTTGCAAAGCTTTAATCAGCTCATTACCTATTCCATCCCAGCCAAAAATACGCTCTACAAATACTGCACCTGCAAGCAATGAAGCAAACCAACCAGAAACTGCTGTAATAACAGGATTCAGAGCGTTTTTTAAAGCATGTTTAAAAATAATCGAGTAAAATGATAACCCTTTTGCTTTTGCTGTTCTAATATAATCTTGAGACAATACATCTAACAATGAACTTCTTGTAAGTTGCGTAATAATTGCTAAAGGTCTAATACCTAAAGTCAAAGCTGGTAAGATTAAATTCGCCCAATAGTATCTATCTTCTCCTGTAAAATCATCTATCCCAATTAAAGAACCAACAGGTTCCAATCCAGTACCAGGGAAAGGAATTGTTGCACCAATAAGTGGAATATCGCCATAATTGAATATACTAAAGCCAATTATATAAAGAGCCCAAACTCCTCCTCCAATAAAAAAGCCCTTAATTCCCCAGCTAAAAAAACTTCTAAAGCTAAACTTTAGGGTTTTGGAAAGTTTATTGTTTTCTCTAAAATAAGTAATAATTCCAATTAACAGTCCTAAAAGAAGTGTCATAAAGGGGAATGCAGGTAAATCCATTTGCTCTGCCCATTTTAACCCACCAACCGTTGAAATTATTGTTGCCATAAAAAAGGAAGGCGCAGACATCCCTGTAACCGCAATAATAAAACTAGAATTATCATAAAACGAACCTTTATTAACCGCTGAAAGAATCCCTAATACTATTCCAATAAGCGTTGCAAAAAACATAGCAGCAAATGCCAAAACAACGGTATTCGGCAATTTTTCAAAAACCACATCAGAAACTGCTCTTTTTGTCTCATAGGATCGCCGGAGATAAGGAGCCTTGTAAACAAGAATACGGTTTTCTGAAAAAGACATTAATACAGAAGCGTCGTATTTTAGTGTATCTAAGTACAGATGACTACTCTTAACATTTTTATTATGAATTGAGATAGGTAATAAATCATTAAGGTACAAGGCATATCTTTCGATAATAGGTAAATCCAGTCCTAAATCTTTTCTGATATTTTGAATCACTTCAGCAGTGGCATGATTTCCGCCAGCCATTAATGCAGGATCTCCTGGTTTCGCGCTAAATAAAAAGAAAATAGCTGTAACTACCCCAAAAAGAACTAAAAAACCGTAGAGAATCTTTTTAACTATATACTTAACCACATTTTGTTTTTAATATGTGCCAAAAGAAATAAATATTTAACACAGTATTTTCCAAATATACAATACAGGACTTATATAGACAATAAAATTTTACGATGCGACAAAAATAGTATAGATTTAAATTGAAAAAACCTCTGTATTAGAGACTTTAGTATTCCTTTTTAATTTCTTCTAATAACTTCTCTTTATCAAATAGCACCTCATAGTCAAAAGCACCTTCTTTAGGTCCACTGAAGAAAATTCTTTCCTCTCCATTATAAAGATATTTTACTCCAGGAAAATTATGATCAGACCAAAACACAGGTAAAAAATCTTCTATGGAAAGAACTCTGTAAGAATATTCAGTACCTATAAATTCGAAATAAGCTTTAATATCCTGATCAGAACCGTCTCCAGCTTCATCCATAAACAAAATTCTTATATCAGGCATTATCCCTGGATATTTAACCTTCAACTCCGTTAGCACCTTACCTGTTTCCATACAATGTTCACAAGTTGGAGAAAAGAAACACAACAATTTATTACCTTCATTAATATCTTCAAAATATTTAGAATATTCTACTGAACCAGTAATTAATACATCCTTTCCTCCATCTCCACTTCCGCTTCCTTGAGGTATAAAAACAAACATTAACAAAGAAATTGACAAGCCAACATAAATTAATGGATTAATTGACTTCTTCTCATTCAATCCATCTTTCAACATGGTTAATGGCAGTATTAATAAACTAATTGTAACTAAGTTTTTTATTAATGCCTGCAGCGGTGTCATGGGGATAAGATCTCCAAAACATCCACAATTACCAGCTTCTCTGCCAATAGTTTGAATCATTAAATGAACAGAGAATACAGCTAAAAGTCCAATCGTAGCAGGAAATACAATTTTCTTAAGATAAAAAGGCATAAGAATTAAAATCGCAAGTGAAAACTCTAATCCAATCAATAACCTAGATACAATTTTGGCGAAGCCTCCTGTAATTCCTATTTCACTAAGATACTTACCCTCAAAAGTTCCTATCCCAAGAATTGGATTAGGCCATAGCTTTGCTACAGCTGACAATATAAATACTGCTGCTACGATCAACCTAATAGCCCAAACTAAATTCTTTTTTGTATTTGTATCCATAATCTATGTAAATCTTAAGATTCCTTTAATATTATTTAATAAAGTCATTCAAATCTAATTAACCATGCTAAATAAAGCAAAAATCAACTTTCTGAATTAGCTTTAACAAAACCTTAACTATTCTCGACTTCTGAAATTTTGATTAAAGCAAAAAGTGCATAATTAATCATGTCGTAATAATTTGCATCTATTCCCTCTGATATCAAGGTTTTACCTTTATTGTCTTCAATCTGCTTAACGCGTAAAATCTTCATTAGAATTAAGTCAGTCAATGAAGAAATCCGCATATCTCTCCATGCTTCACCATAATCATGGTTTTTATCCTCCATCAATGATTTAGACGCTTGCGAGAATTTCTCGTAGTAATTAACCGTTTCTTCGGTATCCAACTCCATTCTATCATCATTACCTAATTCTAGTTGAATTATAGCCATAATGCAATAGTTGATAATCCCAATAAACTCAGGCTCGATTCCTTCGTCAACTTTAGATAAACCATTTTCTTGAATTGTACGAATTCTATTCGCTTTGATAAATATCTGATCTGTTAAAGAACTTGTTCTCAGAATTCTCCAAGCAGTTCCATAATCAGTGGTTTTTTTACTGAAAATATCTTTACACTTAGCTAATGCTTTGTCGTATTGTTGAGACGTATTCATCATTGTTATCATCAATCAATTAATTAAAGGCTGAAAGATACGAATTTCAATCCGAAAAGATTGTAGTTTATAAACGGAAACTTATTGACAATTAACAATCTTTTTACTTTAGCTGAAACGATTCAACAACTTCTCGCGTAATCTTTTCGCTGTAATCATTAATTTTCCAATGTGATGGGCTCCATCCTTTTAAAAACCTATGAAAATCTGCCCAAGCAAACGGAAATAGCTCCCTCCATTCGTTTTCAATATCTTTAAAGGAATATTTATCATTGTCTAATTTCTGTGCCAATGTTTTAAAATAATAATCTAAATAAAAGGGCACCCTCTTCGCACATTCCTCCTCTGTCAAACAACTTCCTAAAAAATAAACTACATCCTTCATTCCACAACCACCACCAACGTACTGAAAGTCTACTGCTGCAGTACTATAACCATCTTTAGTAAAACAAAAATTGGCCAATTTAGCATCACCATGTATAATTGTTTTAAAAGAACTTTGATATAATTTTTTATCAATTAGAATTGCGTTTTCTTTCAGAGGTGAATCCAGCATTTTGGCTAATTCATCCGGGCGCGTATTTAAATGCCAGTAGGTCCCTTGTTCCCACAAATTTATGGGCTCCTCTTTCATAAATCGCGCATGAAAGCCAGCTAACCAAGTCAAACAAGCTTGAATTTCTATTGGATTTACCTCCACTCTAGCTTCACAGAATTGTGTTTCGTTTAAATCTTCAAGCACAATTAAAACTTCATTCTCAAATGATTCTATAGCAAAGCACTTTGGAACCCTGCAGGTCTCATTGCATCGAGAACTCCAATTCAAATACCATTCAGACTCCACCTCATAAGACTTAACCTTTCTTTGGTGAGAAAAATCAGTATCCCAACCTCTAGGATGGTTACTTACTTCGCCTGATTTAATATACTTTACAACGACTGACCTATAGACCGAGCCAACTAAACCAATTCTCAGTATTTTCCCATAACCACTCCAAAGACTTTGTATTTCTTCCATTTCATATACCGAAGAAGCTCCTGTAGCTTGACAGATGATATTTTTAAAATACGCTTTCATATTATACCTTAACTATTTTTTTACAGCAACAAAGATACCTTTTCAATATAAATGTTTTTACTTTTGAGATGTGCTTCAAAAAAATAATAAAACATCGATAAATTGCAAAGGGAAACTTATTGACATCTCCTCCCCTTTTGTAATGGGAATTATTAACGTAACACCAGATTCTTTTTATGACGGAGGGAAAAACAACTCTGTTGAAACTGCCTTAACTCAGGTAAGAAAACATTTGGAAGAAGGAGCTACACTTATCGACATAGGAGGATATTCATCGCGTCCAGGAGCTGACGAAGTTACAGAACAAGAAGAACTGAATAGAACGATACCCGTAATTGAAGCTGTTTTAATAGCTTTTCCTGATACCATTATATCAATTGACACCTTTCGCAGCAATGTTGCTAATAAAGCAATTGAGGCAGGCGCAGCAATAATAAACGATATATCTGCTGGAGATTTGGATGACAATATGTTTTCTGTGGTTGCAGAAAAACAAGTTCCTTACATTTTAATGCACATGCAAGGAACTCCTGAAACAATGCAAAAAAATCCAAACTATAAAAACATTATTCAAGAGATCACATATTACTTCTCTGAAAAAATAAATGCGCTTAGAAAAAAAGGAGTAAATGATATTATTATTGACCCCGGATTTGGCTTTGGAAAAACACTTGAGCACAACTATGAAATATTGGGTAAGTTAAATAACTTTCAGCTATTTAACGTTCCGGTATTAGTAGGAATGTCAAGAAAATCAATGATATATAAATTATTAAAAATCAGCGCTAAAGAATCTATTAACGGAACCATTGCTGCAAATATTATTGCACTGCAGAACGGAGCAAATGTTTTACGCGTACATGATGTAAAAGAGGCTGTGGAATGTGTTAGGCTAGACAAGAAAACTTCATTGCGAAAAAACTGAAGCAATGGACTTTCAATTATCCTAACAGCCATATTGTTAAGAACTCTCTTCAACTTACTATTATCTGATTAAACGCATAAATATATTTGCACAGATGAAAAGAAGAGGGATAAATAGAATTGGATTATTAATATTGGTTTCCACTATTACAGCATTTCAATTCAGCTGTGAAGTTGCAGAAGTAAAAACAAAGGCGAATACCGCAGCTCCAAAAATAATTATCCCGGATAGCACGGCTTTTTTCGATAGCATCTATGCTCCACTTGCCTTTCAGGTAGACACCTTTTTTGAGAAAAAGTTCAAAGCAACAACGTTTAATGGAACTGTTGTATTTGCTGAACGCGGAAGAATTATCTTTGAAAAGAGTTATGGATTTGCAGATTGGAAAAAGAAAGATTCATTAACTGTCGAGAGCACGTTCAATCTAGCTTCTGCTTCAAAACCATTTACATCTGTGGCGATTTTACAATTAGTCGAGCAAGGAAAGATAAATTTGACTGACCGAGTAGAAAAATATATTCCTAGCTTTCCATACACTGGAATAGATATTCATCAATTGCTTTCTCATCGTTCTGGACTAAGCAAGTACGATCACTTTTGTGACCAACCAGACAGCATTTGGCCAGACAAACACAAATCCATTCATAATGCAGATGTAGTTGCTATTATGGCCGCAATCATACCACAAGTAGCCTATTCGCCAAACACACATCATTATTACAGCAATACAAATTACATGTTGTTAGCTCAGATAATTGAAAATGTTTCTGGAGTCACTTATAAAGATTACTTGCAAACGAATATTTTTGATCCCTGTGAAATGACAAACACTGTGTTATATACACGTGATAATGGTGATGAACTGATTAACCCAGCAAAAGGATATACCGGAAACTATACTGAATGCATTGACATCTATTTGAACGGAGCTGTTGGAGATAAAGGAATTTACTCCAATGTAAACGACATGTTGAAATTTGACCAAGCTTTGTATGATGGCACGTTACTGTCAGACGAATCATTAGAGTTAGCATTTACAGAACATAATAACCAAAAGAACAATGGCCAGAATTATGGATACGGATTTAGACTTACTTACGATGAAGCAAAAGGAAAAATTCCTTTTCATACAGGATGGTGGAAGGGATTTAGAACTTACTTTGTTAGAGTACTCTCGAAACAGCAAACAATAGTTGTACTTTCTAACATTAAACGAGGCCCCTTCTTTAAAGTGAATGATTTGGTTAATTTGTTGCCATAATTAACGGCCTTTAGCTTCCTTCATTCCTGCGAAAGCAGGAATCTTATTAATTATGACCTAGATAATATCAATAAGATTCCTGACCTACGTTTCACTCCGTCAGGAATGATCTGCGATTTTTAAACCTTCGTAATGACGTTTTATTATACATTTGTCACACATTAAAGAAGCGTATGAAAGTTGTTTTTATGGGGACTCCTGAATTTGCAGTCGCAAGTTTAGATGCCATTAATAAAGTACATGAAGTGGTTGGAGTTGTCACAGTTGCTGACAAGCAAGCGGGAAGAGGAAAGAAAATTAGATTTTCTGCGGTAAAGGAATATGCTTTAGAAAATGACTTGCTACTGCTCCAACCAGATAAATTAAAAGACGAAGGATTTGTTCAATCGCTGCAATCTTTAGAAGCAGATTTATTTGCAGTAGTTGCTTTTAGAATGTTACCTGAAGTCATTTGGAGCATGCCTGAAAAAGGAAGCATCAATTTACACGGCTCTCTGTTGCCAGATTATAGAGGTGCGGCACCATTAAACTGGGCTATAATAAATGGAGACAGTAAAACTGGAGCTACTACTTTTTTTATTGAAAAGGAAATTGATACAGGCAATATAATCGATAAAGTAGAAATTGAGATTACCGAAAATATGAATGTCGGAGAATTACACGATAGACTAATGCTTAGAGGAGCTGACCTATTAGTTCATACCATTAATAATATTAGTCAAGGAAAAGCTATTGGAACTCCCCAAGCTGAATTAATCACTGACAGAATTAAAGAAGCTCCCAAAATTTTTAAAGATACTTGTCAAATTGATTGGAACAAATCTAACCAAGATGTTCACAACCACATTAGAGGACTATCTCCCTACCCAGCAGCATGGACTTCATTATTAGACAAAGCAGGGAAAGAATTAGGTCTTAAGCTCTTTAAAACAATTAAAACAGAAAACAACTTACCCCTTGGGTCAATTCAAACTGATGGTAAAAGTATATTAGAGATAGGATGTGGTTCTGGAAGCCTACAGGTATTAGAACTTCAATTAGCTGGTAAGAAACGTATGGATATTAAATCCTTTTTGAACGGGGTTAAATTAGACGACACCTATAAATGTATATAGTATGAAAGCATCAATAACCTTATCATTTTTGTTCCTTATTAATTTAGTAAGTGCGCAAACGATTAAATCTATTTTTGATTTAGAGCCTAAAGAAGCATATGACAACATATATGCGCAGAATATAGATACGGATAGTTTATCTACCACATTTGCTATATGGATTAAACTAAAGGTTAAAATGCATAAGCACATAAATCACATAGAGAACGTATATATAATAGAAGGTAATGGAAAGTTTACAGTTTCTGACTCCACTTACAAGGTAAAAGAAGGAGATTTAATTGTTATTCCAAAAAACACTTGGCATGGTGTAAATGTTTCTTCAAAAAACCCGATGAAAGTAATTTCTATTCAATCACCTGAGTTTAAAGGGCTAGATAGAGTCTTTAAAGAAGATTGATATTTCCCAAAATTCGACGAAAACCTCCAAAAAGCCCTTAAATAGGGCGTTTCAGCGCATGGTTATTAACAAAGAGTTCTACTTATTAACAAAACCGATATTTTTATCACCGAAACCCTTGCCTCGCTTAGGTTTACGTATATATTTGTTACAACAAGAATTAATTATTAATCATTTAAAAAATCAAAAAAATGAACAAACAAGAATTAGTAGACGCGATTGCAGGAGATTCAGGATTATCTAAAGCTGACGCAAAAAGAGCTGTTGACGGATTTGTATCTGTTGTTGGAGCTGCACTTAAAAAAGATGACAGAGTTGCATTAGTAGGATTTGGATCTTTTTCTATTTCTAAAAGAGCTGCTAGAACTGGAAGAAACCCACAAACTGGTGCTGCTATCCAAATTAAAGCAAAAAATGTAGTTAAATTTAAAGCTGGAGCTGACCTTGCTGGTAAAGTAAACTAGTTAGAATTAATTCTAAAGAAAAAGGCCTCTTCCTTATGGATGAGGCTTTTTTTTGCTTTAATATTTTATATTTGTCACACTTCGACTGCCCTTCGACATACTCAGGGCGAAGTGCTCAGTTTACTTAAACCCAAAAAGCAACAATGAAAATTGAGAATAAAGAATTTCAAGACAGAATAGAACCATTGGTCTCTGAGCATAAAAAAGAACTATTCACAAAGGTGTTGAATGATAGGACTCGCCATTTAACTGTAGTTATTGAAGATGTTTTTCAATCTCAAAATGCGAGTGCTGTATTAAGAAGCTGTGATTGCTTTGGCATTCAAGATGTTCACATCATTGAAAATAGAAATGAATATGACATAAACCCATTGGTAGCATTAGGCTCTACCAAATGGTTAACCATGCAGAAGTATAATGAGAAAATATACAATACAGTTGATTGTATCAACTCTTTAAAAGAAAAAGGCTATACCATTGTTGCGACCTCTCCGCATGAAGAAGACATCCTTTTAGATGAACTTCCCTTGGACAAACCTATTGCTTTGATGTTTGGAACAGAAGCTGAAGGCTTAACGGATAAAGCTTTGGAAATGGCAGATATTCATATGAAAATCCCCATGTATGGTTTTACAGAAAGCTTTAACATATCCGTTTCAGCTGCCATGTGTATTCACACCTTAACTGAAAAGCTGCGGAAAACTGACATCAATTGGCAACTACCACAAAAAGAAAAGGATGAACTTTATTTTGAATGGCTCAAAAAAGTTGTCAAAAAAGTTAAATACCACGAAAATGAATTAAAGAAGAACCATCCAAAAAGGAGTTAGATACTTTTAAACCATTCTTACAAATCGAAACGATATCATTCCCCTGTTTTATTTAAGGATTCGTTTTATCAATTCTAAAAAACTGAATAAGAACAAATACTATCAACGTAATTAAATAGCGATTAAAAAAGTTTTATCACGATTTTTGTAATCTGACTAAATCAAAGAAATATTTTGCATCATCATTCTAAAATAAACGATCTATACCAGGGCTTCTTAAGCACTCCTTTTCTTTGGACCAAGAAGCCTTTAAATAAGCTATTACAATTACAATTACCTGTTCACAAAGCTTCTCATACCTATGAAGGCATGCTACCTTCGAACATTCGGTTAGGGAAAATAGTTGAACGATTTGTTTCTCATGAACTAAATCAATACGAGTCGATTAATATACTCAGTGAAAACCTTCAAATAATTGAAAACAAAATTACTTTAGGTGAAATAGATTGTCTGTTAAAACTACAGAAACAATTCATTCACCTAGAAATTGTATACAAATTTTACCTTTATGATTCAGATAATAGCTCTGAGGAAATAGACAGATGGGTCGGACCCAATCGAAAAGATAGTTTAATACAGAAATTAACAAAACTTAAAGAAAAACAATTACCCATATTATTTCATAAACAAACAAAATCACACCTTGAAAAACTCCAAATCAAACTAGCTGAAATTAAACAAAAAACATATTTCAAAGCACAACTTTTTGTTCCTTTAAATTTAGTAAACGAGAAGTTTCTTCTGGTAAACAACCAATGCATAAAGGGCTTTTATATTCGCTTAAAAGAATTATATCTTCTGAATGAAAACACATTCTATATTCCTTCTAAAATTGATTGGTTGTTAGATCCAAATTCTGAATATAACTGGATTTCTTATACCGATTTTGAACCGCAAGTTACTCAGCAATTAAATAACGAAAGATCTCCACTTTGCTGGGTGAGAGATAAAAAAGGGATTACAGGAAAATTTTTTGTTGTATGGTGGAATTAATTCAATAACTCCCTCGCGTTATCAATTGCAGCTTGAGAGGGGTTTTCTCCACTTAAAATCTGTGCAATTTCTACAAGACGCTCATCCCTATTTAATTGTGTGATTTTTGTAATTGTAGTATCTTCTTTAGTCTCCTTAAAAACTTTATAATGCTGCTTTCCTTTACTTGCAATTTGCGGTAAATGAGTAATGCTAATCACTTGTAAATGATTCGCCATTTTTTTCATGATACTACCCATATTATTAGCCACTTCACCACTTACCCCTGTGTCTATCTCATCAAATATTATTGCTGGTAAATTTCCGCTGACACTTAAAATCGACTTAATAGCCAACATAATTCGTGACAACTCTCCACCAGAGGCTACTTTTTTCAAGGATTCAAAACCGGAGCCTTTATTCGTCCGAACTAAAAACTCAATACTTTCAAGTCCGAATTCAGAAGGGTTTTCATTTGGAGTTAACTCAACTTTTAATTCTGCATGAGTCATTGCCATTTCGCTCAAATAGTTTTTCACCTCACTTTGCAACGAAGAAACTCCCTTCTTTCTCTTATCAGATAAAAGCTCCCCTTTTTCTTTAACTGCTAAAAGCTTTCTATTCAATTCGTTATTGAGTAACTCAATCTCTTCTGAGAGATTCGTTACCGCAGCTACTCTAAAAGTAAAATCTTCTTTTACCTTAATTAGCTCTTCTACAGTTGTAACGTTATGTTTTCTTTGGAGTCTGTTGACAACATCAAATAACTCCGTAAGCTCAATCAATCTATTTTCGTTTACATCAATAGAAGCTACTTTTCTAGAAACCTCTTCATCAATATCAGTAATTTCTATAATAGCACTTTTTACTCGATCCAATAAATCTGTATAACCCTTATTATATGTTGAAAGCTTTAGCAATACTTGTTCAGCATTCATCAAATTTCCAATAACT
>Ga0209630_10002601_pt1 | contig 17216 bp, 10 predicted proteins | sample COG_01_FD_184745 | JGI IMG/M metagenome (GOLD analysis project Ga0209630, IMG submission 184745) | Pelagic Microbial community sample from North Sea - COGITO 998_met_01 (SPAdes) (version 2) | ecosystem: Environmental > Aquatic > Marine > Neritic zone/Coastal water | place: Helgoland, sampling... | reverse complement strand
GGACGAAAAGGTGAAACGGGAGATGTTGTCGTCGCCTTCGCCGACAGAGAACGGAGACGAAGGATTTCCCGAGACGGCGGAGGAGAAGTTACAACGCGTCATCTTCGAGAGAGTGTTTATGATAGAAAAATACGCCGAGTGGTGGCCAGAAGCAGTGTTGAAAGCGGTCAGAAAAGGCGGTCCCGGATACGCCAAACGAATGGCGGGACGAAGGATGGAAATCGCCGAGTCCATCGCGGAATTCGCGTTTTCGAGAGAGTACGACGACGAAGCCGAAGATAACAACGGCGATTCGTTTTCGAGTAGAAATAGTGATAACAGTACTAGAACTAGAATTAGCGGCAACACTGGGAAGGTTTTAAAACGTGCCGACGTGGCTGCCATTGCCGGCCTCCTCTCTTTAGGAGAAACCCTAGTCACGATAGACTTTTCTCGCGATCGAGAGATGACGAAAGAAAAGTTGCGCCAATCGATCAAAGCGTTCGTCGACGCGAGAAGACAGGCGCAAACTGTCAAAGATTACGCCGAAGCGTGGACGGTTGTGGATGCAATCGTCACCAACGGGGTGAATTCTTTGGACCGCCTGGTTGATGTAGTGAGTAGTCGTAAAAATAGAAATTTCGACGACGATTTTAGCAAAAAGCTCAAAGCTTCTCCTCAAGACGCGCTTCGCATGGCGTCGAAGTTGTTCGAGAAGAAGCAAGAGTTCGTGTCCAAATTGTTCAAAGGAAAGAAGAAAGACGACGACGAGAACAACAACAACGAAAACAACAAGTAGATTCACATTTGCATGTGGTTTAATAACTACTAATTGGTATATATATATAACTTTATTACACACGTCGATAATTCAAAATTAATCGCACTTGATGTTCCGGTAAATTCTTCGAACGAACGCGTTCGCCCCGAAGTACCCAACCGCGCCGCACATCAAGCCCAATCCTAAACAAAACATTGCCGTGTACCCAAAGTAAAAGCACGTTTGGAAAAACCCCGTCATTTTCGTTTTGAAAATGAAGTAATATATGGAATACACGTACACGTAAAACGCGGTACTCGCGGCGGAAATGAACGACGTCCAGTGCCAGTGGTAGTTTTCCGCGTTTAAGAGAAAGTACGTGCCGACGACGGTGACGCACAAGGTCACAATCATCAAAATCATAAACACCAACAAGAAGAAGCCGTAGACGTAGTAGACTTTATAGTTCCAGATGCTCGTGAAAACAAAGTAGGTCTCGATGAAGATGGAACCGAATGGAAGTAAACCACCGACGACGCCGATGACACCCGGGGAGCAGTACCACGCTTTTTCCGGAATCGGACGCGGGATGGTTTTCACGCGACACGGGTTGTTCGGAACGCCGTTCCAGTTTCGACCAATGACGGTACCAAAGAGCACGAGCGGGAACGAAACGAACGCCCACATCAACGCCAAAACAACCATGGTGCCAAAAGGGGCAGCCGCTAATGAGTGGTAGTAAATCGCGATGGCGTTCAAGAGGAAAGCGATGGAGAAGACGCACCCCGGGAACAACGTGGCGGTTAAGAGCATGGTGCGAATCCAGTTTTTACCTTCGTTTCGGGCGTTGAAACCACCAGCGACGTAGCCAGAGATGAACGAGGTCAACGCGTAGCACACGATAAAAGACGTGGTGATGGCACCTCTTTGTTCAAAGAGCAAACCGGCGATGGTGACGCCGATGACCATAACCGACAAGAGCGCGAGCTGAGTCCCGGTGCCAATCAAAGCGGCTAAAATCGGCAACATTTTTGGCGGGCGAAAGACATCGCCGTGGACCAACTTCCACCCAGACTCTTCGTTGACGTCTCTTTCCATGGAATCCAAATCGTCCTCCTCTCGCGCGTATTTCGCGTAATCGTTTCGCAACGTTCGCATCAAAATCATCGATACCAAACCGGCCAAGAAGATAACCATCATGAACGAATTGAAGATGGAAAACCAGTGGATTTGGTGTTCGAAAAAGTTGTAATCCAAATAGCGTTCGAATCGTTGCGTGAACTTCGTCGTCGTCGGCTCCCAGTTGACGGAATAGGTGAAATCGAGCTTTTCTCCCGTTTTTAACGCTTTCGGTCGTTCGGCGGTTAAATTGACCTGAATAATTCGGTCTTCGTTGTACCCGATATCAAACGATCTGTGCGTGTACACGTACACTTTCGCATCGCCGCCAGCATCACTACCGCTGTTGCTGCTGCTACTACTGCTTTTCTTATTATTACTGCTACTGTTATCCTCCTCGTCTTCTTCATCATCATCGTTCGCGTTCGGATCGACGTACTCGCCGACGAACCCCCAAATCGGCAACTCGTCCATATAAAACTCGTACCAATAATGATTCCTAATCGCGTTAGAGAACTTCTCCACCTCTTTCTCCGTCAACTTCCCGGTCGAGCACATCACTCTCTTCGGTAAATCTTGCCTAAACTTAAACTCCACGTTGGATAAAATCAACTCGTTCCCTTCCAAAATCTCCCCGAGACCGCCCCATTTGTGCACCGGTTTCTTCGAAGCGCCGTCTTTCGGTTCCACTTTGCAAAACGGCAGTTCGTAGTAATTGTACGTCTCTTGCGGATTGTTGTACGGGCCGACTTTGTTCACCCAGAGTTTGATCGGGTCGCCGGACGCATACTGTGTGTTTTATAGAGAATTTAATTTGAGAAGGAGAGAGAGAAAGAGAGAGAGAGAGGTGAGTATTCATGTCGCGCTTCTTTGCCATTTTTGGCCTCTTTGGCCCCTTTCTCGCTCCTTTCGGGAGAGATCAAATCAAAAATTGCCGACCAGAGAATGTGTTTCAAAACGCGCGCTCTTTCACACGCTCTCGCTCGAGCGCATCATCATCGCGCGTGGAAAACTCGTCTCTCGACCGCGCTTCGAAAAGAGATGATGGGAATACTAACGAGACGATGACAATTGCTTTAGGAGTAGTACTCTCGCACATTTCCTCTCCCTCGTCGTTTTTAAACGATTACGTGTTTCCCGTACCTTGTGGTCGTACTCGTCTCCGGTCACCCCTTTTAACGTCGCGACGAAGAGCACGAAGAAGGTAAACAACAGAGAAACGCGCATTACGCCGTTCTTCATATCGATGGTATGGTTTTCTTTTTTTTAATACTCGCGACAGAAAAGCAAAGAGAGAAAAGAATGCGGAGGATTGGATTCGATCGCTCGAGGAGAGATCAGAAGGTTTGAGTGAAATTTTGCTCGCTTTTTTTAGTACAAAAGTTTCTTCGCGCGTTTGCGTTTGTTTTTCTACGACGATGATGATGATGACGATGATGATGATGATGATGATGACGACGACGACGACTCTTGCGTGTGTAGTACTCCGTCTTCGTATCGCCAACCGTTTGGTAAAGGACAGTTGTTGACGAGGAGGTATTGTACACAGTCGGGGTGGTTGTTCTCGTGCGCGGAGCGTATGGCGTCCTCGTCCCAAGGCGCTTTGGCGGTTTCGCGCAAGTACTTCAAACAGTCTAAGTGGCCGTACTCGGCCGCACGCTCACACGCCAAATTGTAATATTTATTATATTTACGCTCAACAAGGTATTCGAGTATGTGGAGGTGACCATTTCGAGCCGCAGAAGAGGCAGTTGTCCAAATCCAAGTCGCTTTGGCTTCTTCGCGTAAGTATTTGAGGCACTCGAGATGACCGCCACCGGCAGCATGTGCACACGCTTCCCTATCGATAGAACACTTCTTTGCGACGCAATACTTTACCATTTCCAAATTACCTTTAAATGCGGCCGCACAAATCGTCCATTCATCCCAGTCACACTTTTTCTCCTCTCGCGCCCACTTGAGCAACTCGAGTTTATTCGTGAGAGCAACTCGAGTGCAGAAATATTCTTCGTCTTTGCGCCAGCACAACGATCGATTCTCCCACGCCCATTCCAAAGTCGATATCGACGACATCTCTCTCACTTTCAACTTCTTTTTCAAATCATCCGCGCGAGACGATCTCTTAATCAACTTTCTCGTCTCCGTATTCACGTCGTACAAGAATTTAAGATCAGTTTGATTCAATCTCGGAAGAATATGAGTGAAACAAATATCGTCGTTCTTGACGATCACATCCCACAACTCTCTCTCCCCCATCCGTCTTTTCTGCGCTCTCGTCCTCACTCCAGACAACATGACGACGTTTGTCTCACGACACCAACTTCTTCTTCGTCTTCTTCTTCTTCGTTCTCGAAAGTCTTTTAGTCAAAGAGAGATTTGTTTTTTTCCGAGAAGTAAAAATTTGGCGTTTTTTTCCGAGAGAGACAAGACAACTGTCTCAAAACAACAGATATGAAAACCACATTACGAGAACAACTCGCGCGATACGAGCGAATACGGAAACGTCCCAACGAGAGAGAGAAGAAGAGAGAGAGAGAAAACAGAGAGTGTGTGCATGCGAGAGAGAGAGATGGAAGAGGTTCGCGCGACTCCGCGTGAGTACGTTTGAATAAAACACACTTAGGGAAAGTGAGATATGTCTGCTTTTGCATCACTCGTAGCGCGGAGAGGAAGAACGGCGACGTATCGTTGGTGCAACTTCTGCCTCGCGCACCAAAGGCAAAACGAGTTTGAGCGGTATTATTCGTCTTCTGGGACGACGACGACGACGACGACGATTCAGACGACGAAAATACTCGCGACTTTACTCGAAGATGCGATTGCGGATTCCAACAGGAAAGAGACAGAACAAGAGATGATACCATCATCATCGCAGGAAGATAACCAAAAGATCGTGGACCGAACGCGCGTTCGCGCGATTGCAGGGAAAGGCGGGAAAGGGTGCGCCTCGTTTCGGAAAGACGGCGGGTCGAGAGGACGGAGAGGTGCGGATGGCGGGAACGGCGGGAACGGCGGCGACGTCGTGTTGAAAGCGGTTGGCCAGCGAGGGCCGAAGAGTTTAGGTCACGTGGGGAACTTGTTGAGAGCGGAAAACGGAGGAAACGGAGGGAAAGAGAGGATGCAAGGGAAACGAGGGAAGACGAAGGTGATGGAAGTGCCGGTTGGGACCGTGGTCTGGGAGGAAGAAGAGAGAGAAGATGTTGTCGTCGATGATAACGTCGAGGTGACGAAAAAGATGATGGCGAATTGGGGGTCCTCCGAGCCCGTGTGGGATGATAACGACGATGACGACAACGAGGATGGTGATAATCTCGAGAGAAGCGACGACGGAGAACACGACGACGATGAATTAGAAATAGAGTACATAAGAACCGCGCATTTACGTCCGAGAGGGTATAAATACGGCATTTGGCGAGTGCTCGCGGATTTGTCAACACACGAGGACGAGTTTAAGCTCGCAATAGGAGGCAGAGGCGGGAAAGGGAACGCGAATTTTCCAGTCGGAAAAACAGCCGGAGAGTACGATCCCGGCGAACCAGGGACCGAGAGAAGAGTGGTTTTAGAGTTGAAAACAGTCGCGGACGTCGGGTTTATTGGGTTTCCAAACGCCGGGAAATCCACGATGTTAACGGCGCTGACCAACGCGAAACCAAAAATCGCGCCGTACGCGTTTACGACGTTGACCCCACAATTTGGTGCTCGCGAAATTGATTTAGATAAAGAGATGGAAACGAAAGTGAGCTTGACGTTTGCCGATGTACCCGGTTTACTTCCGGGCGCGCACAGGAACAGAGGCTTAGGTCACGATTTTTTGCGACACGTGGAGAGGTGTCGAGTGCACGCCTACATCGTCGACGCGACTGGTGGTGATGGAAAGAATAAACGCGCGACGACGGGTAATACAGAACAAGACGATGCAAATGAAAGTCTACCTGAAAATAGCAAAGAAACCAATAAGCTGCCCCACGAAGCCTTGATTGATTTAGTCAACGAGTTGGAAACCTACAAACCAGACATAACGAAAACGACGCCGGCGATTGTCGTGGTGAACAAAATGGACTTGTTATTGTTCAACAGTAGCGAAGATGATGGCAATAACGCTAGAGAAGGAGCTTCTTCCGCCGAAGCGATTAAGAAGACAATCTCTGCGTCGATTACGAAAGCGATCGGATCGTTAGGAAAAGATGCGTCTTTGTGGGAAATTGTGTTCGCTTCCGGTAAAACCGGGGAAAACGTGGACGAGGTGTTAGAGGCAGCATCGAGAGCGTGGAAGCGAATGAATAGTAGTGCAAGTAGGAGTAATTATATTAGCGGTAGTGATAATGAAAGCGAGAGCGATGCTGCCAAGGCCGAGAGCGTGTGGTCGGATCCCAATAGATTTTGATTTTAGTGAAAAGCGCCCACAAATTGATAAAATAAATACCTAAATGTTCTTCTTGTTCTTGTACTTTGTCTTCGTCATCACTCTTCTCTCCTTCTCCTTCTTAAACTGCCAGACGATCAATCCACCAACTATAACTGCACTAACCGCTAACCAACACCGGACGACCGCTTTTGGCCACTTTGCCGTGAACAAACCGTCCCCGTGTTTCAGAATCACCAGAAACTCCATCGCCATGGCGGCAATCGCCAACCACGCGTTCGCGCCTAACTGAGCTTTCCAAATCCCGCGCTCGTCCGTTATGAACACGTAATACTCTCTGATGGCAATATTTGCCTGTGCAAACCAAAGCACTAAACGTAAAGTGTTCAAAATATGCGGCGGAGGTATGCCGTAAATGAACTTCAAGAAGAACGCGTTCAATTCAAACGATAAACACATACCGATGAGGAACACGCACTGAATGAAACGACCGGGAGTCTTGAACGGCTGCCATTCGTAACGATACCAGTTATGTCCTTTCTCCGGAAGGATGTAATTTTCGATCGATTTCCGCGCGACGCGAACGAAATTCGACGACGGACGTCGTCTGTGATGGCGGTTTTTCTTTCCATCGCTTTCATCTTTCGTGCGCTCGGAAGAACGCGCCGCCGCCGCCGCCGGTTTGTTCTTCATCTCGTTCTCATCATCTTCTCCTTCTTGTCCATTTTTTTCGTATTCATCCTCCTCGCTACTACTACTCTCCTCGAAATCATCTATCACTCTCTCAGTAAAACCATGATTTTCAACTCCTTCGCTACTTTCCTCCCTACTGCTCCCGCTATAACTACCCCTACCAACGTTGGTCGTCGCGAAATACTTCGTCGCCCGCATCCCGACCCACATCCCGCCAAAGTTACACACCAACACGTCCAACACCCACGAATCCCACCAGCACTCGTTAAAATTCTTCAACCAATGCCTAAACGTCACCTCCATCAGTTCAAACAAAATCGAATACGCCCACAACAAGTGCCAATCGCGAATGGCCAACGCCTTCCCGAACCACCCGAGCACGTGCGCGAGAAAAAACTCATCCAGTATCGTGTTCTTCACGTTCTGGAAACAGGACCCAAAACGTGCTAAATTGCATTGCTCCGGAGTAAAAACTCGACAATCCGTCGCGTACGTCCGTTCCTCGTACGGGAACATCTTCGCATCATCTTCACCCGCTGAGATTAAGTTTGAATCCCAAAACGCAAACACCCTCGCTCTCGCCTGTTCTTTCGTCTCTTGAAACACCAAAAACACCAGGAACAAAAGGTACAGGACAAAACTCCCGTGCACGCACCTCCAGACGCCCGGGTGTGGGCGAAACATGTGCGTGTCTTCACCTTGGAGGAACGAGTACACGAGGTAGGACACGTAGGCGAAGAAGAGGCCTTTTTTCGTCGGGGAACTCGATGATGCTGTCCTCGTTTCTGACACATCATTTCCCCTAATGTTGCGTTGACCAATGTCATCATTCAACGCTTGGTACGCTAAAACGAGCACGTATACGAAGAGAAAAGAGAGTGATTTTCTGTTGTTTGTATTGTTACGAACAGAAACACCATTGGCGTCCATTTTGCTGCTCTCTTCTTCTCGTCCTCTTCCTCCTTCTCTCTCTTATTTATGCGCGGGGAGTGCGCTAAAAATAACAACTTTGGGATGCTTCATTTTCCCGAAACGAACCCCGAAACGGAACAGAATATATACACACACACACACAACACACACACAGACACAGACGCGCTTTGAATGATGCGCGAGAGTAGTAATGATGCTAATAATAACAACGCCGGAGGATCAGGATCAGGAAATGGAGGATTAACGTTCGCGTTCCTCTCCTTGGGAACCATTTCCGTTTCCATTTTACTCTCCGGAGTGGCGATGCATTCGTCCATGTCGAGTACGAGTTCGTCGAGTTCTTCGTCTCTGGCGAAAGGCATTTTCATCGGGTCCACGTCCACGATTACGTTATTCGCGTCTGGCGTGTATTTTGCGTGTAAGTTTATCTCCTCGGGAGGAGGGACGAGTAGGAGTACGACATCAACATCCGCGGAATGTATCGAAGGGGAATTCGTTGAGAAGGAGAGTTTAATTGGAATGAATGTGAGAAAAGAGGAGATGCGCGGGTGGTTGATTTTCTGCAAAGGGTCTAACATGGTGAAAGCGAATAAGATGTCCAAAGAAAAAGGATTCGCTGGGAAAACGACGTCGAAGAAGTCGTCTTTAAGTTTGACGACTTTGATGAGCGGAAGCAATACGGAGAGGTATTACGTGACTTTGGACGTGAAAGCGGCGAGGATGAAGTTGGAAGCGAACAGAGGAGGAGGAGGAGGAAGCGACGGCGGCGCGAGCGCGACGACGGCGGCGGAGAGTACTACTACGACGACGACTTCTTTTTCTTCATCATCTTTGGAGGCAGAGTATGTGGACAAAGAGGAAAAGTTTATCGATTTGAAGCAGTGCGACGTGTATTTGGTAGAGTATCCGGAAGGGAATAAGACGGAGTTGATGTGGAATCATAAGCGGGCGATCGTGATTGCGAGGAGGAGCGATGCTTCTTCTTCTTCTTCTTCGCTGTACGAAGGCGAGAAGGTGGTTTGGTTATACGCTTTGAGCGGACCGAGTAAAGAGGCGTGGTTTTACGCGCTGTGGAGGGCGTTGGATATGGACTCGATGAGAAGAGGTTTAACGTCGACGACTGCCACGAATACGAATAATAAACAAAAGTTCCCAGAAGAGGCGAAATCGAGAATCGCGCAGTACTTGCTCGAAAACGCGCGATTCGAAAAGAAGATTAGCAGAAGTAGTAGTAATAGCAGCGAACAACAACAACAACAACAACAACAAGAGAAGAAGGATGAGAAAGCCAAAGCGCAAAAGAAACAAGACGCGTTTTTCGAACACATCTTCGACGACAAACGGTGCGGACAAACCGTGAATATCATCTCTTCCCGCATCTTTTTCGATTTAGTGCGCTCGATTGATTTTAAAAACGTTCTCTCGAATTTGTTGGAGAAGAAATTGAACGAACTTCCCGGTTTACCGAAATACGTCGGCAAGTTTGACGTGGAAAAGTTATCGTTAGGAGAAGCGACGCCGAAGTGTAACATGTTACGGCCGGTAGATGGAAGCGATGGTTCAAACGCACCTTGGGACGGCGGATCGTTACCAGGTCGAGGCGTTTGCGCCGCGGTGGAAGCGGATTTGAGTTACGTCGGCCTTATTGAAGTGACGATTCGAACGAGAGTGGATTTAGCGCAGTACGCGAAGGAAATCGGGAACTTAGTGGAAGGCGGGGATGCAGCGGGAGTGGAGGAAAACGACGAAGACGCTGCCGGAAAAACGAACGACAGCGTCACAAGCAAAAGCGGCTCGAGAACGCCGACGCCTCCGCTCTCGCCCACAAACTCTGGCAGAATCCCACCGCTCAACAAAACGAAAGAAGAAGTCACTCAAAACGTGCTCAAAGAGATGAAGAAAGTCGTCGAAAACGTCAACGACCGCGTGTTGCAAAAGTTTCCGCTAAAAATGACTTTGAGAGTGTCCAGCTGTTCCGGCACGTTTCGATTTTGGATCCCTCCACCCCCGAACGAACGCTTGTGGTGGGGATTGAAAGGTCGCCCGAGAGTCGATATCTTTTGCGAGCCGGCGATTGGAGAGAACAAAATCGCGCACGAGTTTATCGCGAAGAAAGTCTCGCATTTGCTGTCCAGCAAGTTAGTCTCGGACATTTGCGACGAGCTGGTGTTGCCGAACTGCGCGAGCGACCCGATGAAAGAGTTGATACGGTTCGAGCACTTCGTACCGGAAATTGCGTTCGAAGACGCGATACAGTTGAGCGAAGGCAACGGTGCATTTTTAGTAACGAACGCAGCGTCGTCGGAGGACGTCTCTTCGACGACGTACTTGCGAGGCGAAAAGAAAGGAGACGAACACATCGTGCTTTCAAAATCGGGCTCTGAAAACGCGTTCAGCGCGCAACTGTTACCGAATGCGCCGAAAGAAGAAGAAAAAGTAGAAGATCATCAACAACAACAAGTACAAGAGAAGCAAGAAAAACAACAGCGCAAAAGTGTCAGTTTAAAACGCGAAAACAGCACGAAGAGACAGGAGGAAAAGAACGCCTTGGACGCCACGGCAGAGTGGTTGCTCTCGGATTCGCATTTCGACTCGCCGCCAACCTCCGCCGCGAAAGCCCCTCCCTCTTCCTCCTCGCAACCGCTCTCTCCGAAATCTCCAACCGGCGGCAATAACAACATGATTGGTTTCGGAAACAAGCGCGAAGACGTCCTCCGAGCAAAAGGCGGCGGCGGCGCGTCCTCCTTTTCCTCCGCGCGTCCGACCAGCCCGGATCATCAGAATCACCAAAACAACCTCTTCGCGTCTCTCTCGCGTTCGATTAAACAAAAAGCAGAGGAAAATTTATCCAAAATGAAATCGGATTTTCAAGAGGTGCAAAAAGGACTCCAAAACGGCGGCGTGGAAGGCGCGGTGCAAAACATCAAACAAATCGCGATGAAACGAGCGAAAGAAACGACGACCGCGACGACGACGACGACGGCTTCGACGACGCATTCGTCTTCCTCTTCTTCTTCGCAGCAGCAGCGGCAGCGGCAATAGAAGCGCGGGGTAGACAAAAATATACGCCGCCCGAAAAAGTAAACCTCTTTAAGAAGTGCGCGAAACAAAAAACATTCAAAAGGATGTAATTGAACTTTTTAAACAGGTTAACATATCACGGAAGAGTTAAAGCTCGATGTTCAATACAAAATGCAGTCTATCCTTAGTCTTACAGATACGCAATACGTTCAAGACGTAAGCGCGAGTGAAGCGTTCTTCTCTGTGCTTCATTTGGACATTTTTCGACTCAAATTCAAAAATTCTCACAAAAACCATCGTCTCGACGAGACACTAAAGACGACGACGAATCGAAAGAAACCTCCTCCTTTTCCTCCTCCTCTCGCTCACTTTTGCACGAAGGTCGAGACGACTGCGACTGCTGCTCTTCATTGTCCGTGTTGCGTGACATTCGCGTCCTTCGCGGAATCTTTAGCGCGTGCCATCAAGAGGAAAAATCAATCGAAACGCTCCGGGAAAAATTCAAACAGCATGGTGGCCAACAAAGAAGACACACGAGAAGAACTCGCGATGATGATGGAAACCGATCGCGAAGACACGTTGTTGGATGAAAACCTCCTCTTAATGGATGAACCGTCGTGCGTCCAACGCTGGCTGTCGTTTGAAAACGAAAAAAAGAACAACGGCGATGAATCTTTGAACAGAGAGATCGAGACGTATCGGAAACTGATTCAAAACGAGCTCAAGAAAGGAGCACATTTTCAAAAAAATTCCTCTGCGAGCGGCGTGAGTTTTCCTTCGTTTTTGCAGTTGCAGTTGGAGACGACGACGACGATCGACGACGATACCGCGGACGGCACCGGGAACGAAATGGGAGAGGATGGGGAAGCCGCGGCGACGAATGCTCATAACGCGAATACCGGCGAGGAGGAGGAAGCGGAGACGTACGACGTGGATTTGATCGACCCGAAGGAGTGGATGGTACCGCCGCAGTGCATTCCGGTGCACGCGAACGTGACAACGTTCGATTGGAAACCGATGTACGAACACACGAAATTTGACGTCATCATGATGGATCCTCCGTGGCAGTTGGCCACGGCGAATCCAACGAGAGGCGTGTCGTTGGGGTACTCGCAACTCACCGACGCGCACATCGCGAACCTTCCGATTCCAGAGTTGCAAGAAAACGGCTTCTTGTTCGTGTGGGTAATCAATGCGAAATACCAGTGGTGTTTGAACCAGTTTAAAAAGTGGGGCTACGAGTTTGTGGATGAAATCGCGTGGGTGAAAGTGACCAACTCGAGGAGATTGGCCAAATCGCACGGGTTTTACTTGCAACACGCGAAGGAAGTGTGTTTGGTGGCCAGGCGAGGGAAAGATCCACCCGGTACGACTTTGAATGGGAAGACGGCTTCGGACGTGATTTTTGCGGCAAGACGAGGCCAATCGCAAAAACCGACGGAGATTTACGAATTGATCGAACAGTTGGTGCCGAATGGGAAATATCTGGAGATTTTCGCGAGGAAGAATAACTTGAGAGATTACTGGGTGAGCGTCGGGAACGAGGTGACCGGGACCGGGTTACCGCCGGAGGACGTAAAGGCGTTCGCAGAGGTGGGCGCCGTTCCGGCTGCAAAGTACGGCGCGGCTGCGCAAAAGTAAAACAACATTGCTATCTGTGTATGTTTTTATGCGGATGCAAGATAGTATTACTGATCAAACACTTACTTTTTTTTACGCCGGGGCTACTATTGCATACATGCGCTATTACTACTATCTATAAAATTCATTGAACTACTTTATCACCAAGAAACGTCTCTTCGAGCTCGTCGCAAAAGGAAACGTCAAACGCGTACCATTCTCTCCACGCTTTGCACACGCGCAAAACTCTCGTCATGAACGGCGGCTTCGCTATGACGCCGCAGTGTTTTAAACTTTCGCCTAAAGCTTTAAATACATCCGGTAAAGCGCGTTTGATTACCATTCTGTAGCTACTCGCGTGCTTGACCGGTGCCGAGGCGTTGTGAAGGACGTCAGAGAAGGCGTAGAGGAGAGAGACTTGCGCTTCGAGTGGTTTTTGCGACTCTTTTTGCGCGTCCATTTCTTCCCTCAGTTTCGCGACGACTTCCTCCGCGCAAATCGCGTGATCGATCGCAAACGTCGTCACTTCTCGCACGCGTTCGCGTTCGAGTGTTAAAAGCGATAGGAGTTCTTGCAAGTGTTTTTGGTCCGTCTCGGAGAGTGCATTCTGCGTTTCTCCTCGATCCAGATTGTAATCGACGAGAGAGGAGGAAGCGCCGATACCCGCGCCGTTGGATGTTGGCCACTGCGCGGACAACAACATCGAGTCTTTCGCGCTACTACTGTTATGTTTTGGTGCCATCTCGATTCCTCCAGCTGGTGGTACCCAAATTTTCCCGTTCGGCGTAAACATCCGAAACGGGTCCGTTCGAAACGAAGTCAGAGAATCGCCGTTGGCTAACGAAAACACTCTCCACAAATAATAAACAGTCTCTTCGTTCTCCTCAATCGTATCAAACAAAAACGCAAAATCGGGATCATCTTTCTTCCTCGCTTTGATTCTGTGTTCGACGGCTTTCCCATCCTCGGTAACAAACGTCGCCGTGATATCGATGCGTTTCATTTGCGCGTAATCTTTCGGGAAACGGACTTTAACGATACCTTCTTCCTCTTCTTCTCGATGCTCTGCGTCAAAGTTCACAAAAGGCGCCGGCGCGGTCAACCGCGCTGCCACTTCACCTCGCATGTGAATATTCTCGTCCAAATACAGCATCCTTCGCGACTCCTCGTCGTCTTCGTCGGGTTCGTCTTCGTCGTTCGCAATCTTCCTTATTTCCGTAACCGGCGCAGGCGGCCATACCTTCTCCGAAACCACCACCGCGCCGCCTAAACTCGCTTCCAACTTCACTCCGTAGAACAAAAATTGGCCGCTATTCATTTTTTCGATTGCATTCTCCGCGCTCGATTTCGCCACAAACGCCATAAACGCCATCGATGACCCGCCTTTGTTATTGCTGTTGCTATTGTACCCATTGCCGCTCTTTTTGATCGACAACGACGCAATCGGTCCAAACGCCGAGAACGCTTCCAAGATTTTCCTCTCGAACAGTTGTCGAGCGCGTCCTGACTCCTCGCGAAATAAAGACTCAAAATCCTCTCGCGATGGAAGATTTTTCACGATCACGTTCGAGGACAACGGATTATGAGGTTGTCCTCGTTGCTGTTGCTGTTGTTGATGCTCTGGCTCGTACTCGTCCCGTCGCGCGCGCGTCTCCAATTTTTTCTCCTCTTTTCCTTCACCTTCTTCGCCTACACATCTCCTCTTTCGTTTCTTCGAAACATTTTCATCATCATCATCATCTGCATCAATATAATCATCATTTTCACTCGGGGCCGTATCCTTTTCGTCCTTTTTCCTCTGCACTTCTTTCGGAACGAACGACGGTCGGTGCTGCGTCCGGACTCGCGTATCGCCTTTGAACGACACCAACGGTAATTCGCCGTCGTTCGTTTCTTCTTCTCGTTGGTGGTGATGCTTTTCGTCGTCTGAATCGTCGGCGTCTGCGAACGCGGAGAGCGACGATTTTACCCGAACCTTCCTCTGCTGCCTTGGCGGCATTGCGAGCGGTTCTTTGTGCGCAAGCGCAAAGAGAAAGAGAGAGAGAGAGAGAGAAAATGCGCGTGTTTTGGTAATGACGAAAATGCATAAGAGCTTTCTCGATCGAAAGCGCTATGACGAGAGCGACGATCTGATCGAGAGAGAAACAGATGAAGTGACGAGCACATATACCAACGATGAATTACCCGATGAAAGTATTACAACAGCGCGCTTTTGTCGTGTGTCGTCGCGCTTTATCTCTATTTGTGACTCTTTCGTTTTCGTCGTCGTCGTTTTCCGCTACCGCTACTACTGCTACTGCTACTCTCGCTACTCTCGCTCGAGGACGAGGAATCTGAATCGGAAGAATCGGAAGAATCCGAAGAGTCCGACGACGAGGATGAGGATGAGGATGATGATGAGGATGAGGAAGCGTTCGCTCTTCTCTCTCTTTCTTTCTCTTGCTCCTTCTTTAAGTGTTCTCGCATGCCGTCGGTTAACCCGCCTAAGCCGATGCTCGTGAAAAAGTTGATGGAAAATCGGACGTTTTTCAAAGGCGCTTTCGGCATGACGCCGGTGAAATACGCCTGCATGTCCTCCTCGGACATCTTCTCGTTTAACTTTTTCAAACCCAACTGTTCGCTCAACTCCTGGAATAAGATTTTGATAAAAATTCTGGACGCCGACGTCGTCGTTTCTTCCGAGAGTTGGATGTACGCCAAACACGTCCACGACATGGCGTCCGTGGTTAACAAGTGCGCGAAAAATTTAGCCACGTTTCGTAACTTGTTCGTTTCTAATCGATGGATGGTGCTGAATTGTTTCATGAAGACGTCGTCGAATAAACTGGCGTACTCTTTGGAGATGAAACAGAATCGTTGCGCCAACAAGCCGTAGTATCGGACAAACGTTCTTTCTTGCGAGCAACATTCGACGAGCATAGTCGCGACTTCTATTTCTTGCCCCGGTTGCAATTGGATTTGCATCAATTTGTGACCGGCTTCTTCAAAGTCTAAAGAGGACATTATGGTAAGGTAGATGGTTCGGCGAAGGTTCACCAGGTTGGTTTCCGTGGCGTCGGTGATGTTTTGCGTGGTCGTCGGCGCAGCTACTGCAGGTTCCTCGTCGTCGTCGGAGCTTTCGTCGCTCCCGCTTTCGTCTGACCCGGATTCATCGGACGAAGAGCTCTCCTCGCCTAAAATTTCCTTCTTGATCTCCACGTACTTCTTCTCGTTCTCTTCGTAGTTCGGATCAAACTTAAACACGTCCAAACTCGCGTTCGCTTCCAATTCGTCGTCTAACGAGATTTCGTGCACGATTTGATCGTCCTCGTCGACGAGATCGAGCTCTTCCGGGACGCCTTTTTTACCTTCAAAGCCACTCTTACGAAAGGCGAACAAACCTTCAATCATGAACTGCGTCCGTTTATCGATTTCACCTTCGTGTAAAATGCCCCGAAACCGTTCAAAAATACCGTGCGAGCCTTGCGGCGATAAATCTTGCAACGCATACCCGCACTCTTTGATGAACTCGATGGCGACTTCGACCGAGTCGTCCGTCGGTTGGGTGAGAAGTAAAGTGCACAATTCGAGCGCGAGGAGTTCGTGCACAACCTGTTGTCATTAAGAAAGTGAGATAAATGCGTGAGTATTTTGAATGAGTGGGAAAAGCAAAGACATCTTCCGTCTTCCATCCATAGAAAGCAAAGATAGAGTGAGACGCTTCTTGAACAACATCCATCAAAAGGCATCAGGGTTAAAAAGCTCGTTTGATTCTCTACTCGTCACGGAAGTTGGAACTACCAGCCTCGGAGTTGGATTTTGTGTGTGATCTTATTCATCGTTTGCCTTTCGATGAGAGTGTTGTTCAAATTCGTCTGCGCGCGCGTGCGTAAAACGCAAAAAAGAACCAACGAGCCAGGAAGGGAACGAGACCATAAAAAGAAACAACGAACGAACGATTTCTACACCACGTACCTGCTGATTCACTAAGCTGGCCAAAAACTTCGTCGCCGCCACGCACACGCTCTTATCGTTCCTCTTAAACGCCCTCCGAAACTGCAACACCACCCGTTTCACCACCAACTCCCCGAGTTCCGGAAACTTCGTATTCGTCACCGCGACGAGCGCGGCAAACACGGGACTAAATTGAGGACTCGCCATTTGCGATTTCATCACCGATCTCGCGAACAAACCTTTCCCTCGCACTAAATTTTCGTTGAATAACTCCGGAACGATGTTTTTCACGTTCGAGCTGTTGATTTTGTTCACGAGACCGTTGATGGATTTCTTTAACGCTTCCCACGTGATTCGCTGGTACTCTGGGGAGGATTTGTCCTCAATCTCTCGCATCATTTGCGCGAGTTTAAACGGAGGCACGTACGCCCCACCGGCGCGACCGTTGGTGCTGTTCTTCACCACCAAAGGTTTTGTTGTCGTCTTTTTCGCGTCACTCTCGGTCGTTTTCACCCTTCCTTTGTCTTCCAGATGAATTTCGCCTTCCTCTTTCGATCTCTCATTTTCCGCCGCCCTGGAGTCCAATTTCCCTCCAGTGGTCTTGCTTTTCATCCGTTTCTCGCTTCTCTCTGTTTTTTTACGCAACAATTCGTCCTCGTCTGAATCGTCCGAATCGTCGTCGTCGGAACTTCTCCTCGACGACCTCTTCTTCGATGCGCGCGCAGGTGGCGAGGGGGACTTTGATCGCGCCATGTTTCGTCTGTCTCTTCGTGGTTTTTGGGGGAAAATGTGGGG
>Ga0209630_10002593_pt1 | contig 17267 bp, 16 predicted proteins | sample COG_01_FD_184745 | JGI IMG/M metagenome (GOLD analysis project Ga0209630, IMG submission 184745) | Pelagic Microbial community sample from North Sea - COGITO 998_met_01 (SPAdes) (version 2) | ecosystem: Environmental > Aquatic > Marine > Neritic zone/Coastal water | place: Helgoland, sampling... | reverse complement strand
TACCAAAAGCATCTTCAGCAAAGTTCCACCATTGTCCTCTATACCAAGTTGTATCTAATATAGCAGCATCGAATCCATATACAGGATGTTGTCTGTGTTTAACACCAGCACTTATGTTTAATCCACCGATTGATTTCTTTATTCGTAAATCACCATGAACGTACTGAACATCTTCTAATCCAAGTTCGGTATAACCACCTTTAATCATAAACCACTCACCTACATATCGTAGCCAGTATTCTTGATTAAGATAATCATCACCCCATTGTCTACCTTCAGACCATTTAGCTAAAAACTCCCAACCCTTTACAGGACCGAATGTTGCGTTTTCATTTGCTGATTGTTCAGAACCATCGTACCAAGTTCCACCATTACCAGCATTTTTAACACCACGTTTTGGTTCGTACTTAAAACGACCTATTTTTCTAATACCTAATGACTTTTGAAAATCAGGTTCTAGTTCACGTTTTTCCCTCTTGAACTCTAATTGTCCAGTAGACAAACCACCAACAATAGCAAACCTATCGTCTTGGTGTCTTGGTGCATTTAAACTAAAACTCGCATAAGCTGTGGAATACTTAAAGAATTTCCATATTTCATTTTCAGCAAACAAAGATGAGGTTATTAATAAACCTATAATAATTTTCTTTAACATCTGTTTTCTCCTATTTAATTAACCTATTGTATCTCCTTTGTCATCTACAAAATGAGATGAACCACTTATTACAGGTGGCGTTGGAGCTACATAAAATTCTGAGCCAGTCATATGTCCAACCAATCTAGATTTGACCGCAGTAAGATTTGCATCTTCTGCTAAGTTGTGGTCAACAAACTGATGATATTGTCCATCTGAACCTGATACTCTTAATACCCAATAAGCAAAGTTACCATCGGTAAACTCTTTTCTAGCCGACTCTAACTTTGACGATTGAGCTTGTGCTTCTGTAAAATTTGCCATTTTACTTTCTCCTTAATTACAATTATAAATATTAGTTTGTGTCAAATCTGACCACAAAAGCTAAAGACATTTCTTTATCATTTTTAATTGGTTTTGCTGTTTTAGCCATTGCAACCAATTCATCAAATGAATTATATAATCCTATAGTAGTTACATATGGTGAAAATTCTGAATGAGTTGCTTCACCAATTAATTCTGTACCAATCTCATATTGTCCATTTTTAAATGACATGGTTGAATAACCAGTCAATTCATATGGAAACTCATCCCTACTCGTTCCAATAAGACCAGATTCCATAAAATTAGTTCCATGAAATCCAACGCTACTACTATATTCAACTTTTAAACTTCTATTATTTGTATGTTGAAATTCATTCTCACCAACTCTACAAATATACTCTCGTTCATATATAGTTTGAGTCGAGTCAAATGTTAAATTAAAACTACCATCACCGACATTAGAATACGAACCAGTATCAGTTATTACTAAAAATCCATCATTATAAAATACATTTCCAATAACACTTCCACTATTATTAGTGTCTGGCATCCTACTAGCAAAACTAGAACTAAAAGCTACGTCATATAAGTTACCGTATCCATCATCTTGTAGTATTATTTCTGGACTAACACTATTATCAATAAGTCTTACTGAATTTTGTGCTATACTCTCACCATATAACTCTTGTGGTACAGAAATTACCGTGGCAGAATCGTGTAACTGTCTTGTATACGGTCTTACTAATTTCATAACAGAACGTTTAACTGAAGTGTCATATAAAAATCTTGTTTTTGTATATTCAATTACACCAGCAGTAGGATGATTTTTTGGTGTCCCATGAAACCAATCTATATAACCTTTCATTTGGTTTATATCTCGATAATACATTGTATTTATAGTATAATAATTTGGAAGTTCATAATATTCTCTTTCTAGAATAGTCTTTGATGAACCTGCAGATATTGCACCATTTCCATTTATATTAAATCCGTATAATCCAGAATCACTACCTTTTGTTATCGGAATAGAATACACTCCACTACCACTATCGTTATTATCTACCGTAAAAGTTTTATTAACTTTGAAAGGTGAGATTAAGATATCATCGGATTCGAGATTCTTGAATTTCATTTTAGAACCCCTTTAAAAATCAAGTTTTACTTTGATAAGTGCTTCTCTTGCTTTTGATTTTAATATCGGTTTACTTAACTTTGCTATTGCTAACAATTCATCTGCATTATTATACATACCTACTGTAGTAATATACGTTTTAGGATCTGATTTCATACCAGGTATTATTTCTTTAACACCAGCTAGTGATTGGGTATAATAAGTTTCATTTGTTGTTGCATTAAACATATTAGAAGTAGCTCTTACAAAATAATGAGTTGAAGTTATTTCTTCTTTTCGTCTCATTTGAAAATAAGAACCACTTACAATAGAATCAAACATTAATCGATTATTTCTATTATCACTATTAGAACCACTTGCAGTTATTAGTTTTAATGGTGCTCCACTTAATCTATCAGGATTTAAAAGTATAACTCCAAGACTAGGATAAAAAGTACCATAAGAACCCATAGTAGTATCTTCAGAAGCAGCAGCAGTACTTATTGTTGTACCACCAACTAAAGAACCACTAACAACATTATATTCAGGTAAAAAATTTCTTTCATTAGCATTACCACCTTTATTAGTAGATGAATCATCTATCAACTTTACATAACTTCCAGTTGTATTTCCTAAATGCAACTCCCATCCACCAGGTTCAATTGCCTCTCTCATTCTAGCTCTATTAATACTAAGTGCATAAAAATGTTTTGCAGTGGTATTACCTTGAAAAGTAAACCTTTTAGTTTCAGGTGGATTAATTAAATTATTAAATTGTCCAAATACTGCAGCTGTAGTTCTATCACCAGTAGCACCTTTAGTTCCTAAAGAACCACTACCTTCAGCGTGACCATATACAATTCCAAATTGAACTGATGCTGATGCATTTGCTCCAGGATCATATCTATAAACGTCTATATTATAATCACCTGTATTTGTATACTGTGTTGATGAACTAAAAAAAGTGTTTATATTACTCGCACCATCTTGCCAGATACCAGATGTTACTATACCGATATCATCACTTATGTCTTCGTTTGTAAAATCTCTAAATGCTGACATTATTATCTACCCCCATACGTAACTATTTCATCATTAGCTTTACGTACTACTTCTTGTTTTTGTAAAGGATCTTTAGTTGAAGTTGCATCTGCTTTTACACCAAGTGTTACTGTCTGTACAAGACCTGATTCTTTTCCTTGTATAGTTACTGTAGTAGCAGCTTTTGTATTTATTGATTGAGCTTTTAAATTTACAGCTTTACCAACAAAAGTTTTTACACCACCTTGTCCTGCAAATTGAGTAACGTTTGTATTTTCTATTGTAAAAATATATTCTTCTTCAGGTTGACCTACTGTTTTCGGAGATATACTTACATCAGTTCCTTGGTCAAGGTCTGTATAATTGGTAGAATCTATATTTAATTTAGAACCAGCTTGTGATGAATCTACTAAATGACTACGAAATGTAGTTCTATTTGGTGTAGCTTCTAATAAAGACATATTTTCTATTACAGCTCCGTAGGAATCAGTTCCATTTGGATGAGTGACATCATATAAGGTATAGTCTATTTCCTCATCACTTAAAGCAAATTTTGTTATATTCAAGTCTCCACCAGCTGCTAATATTTCTCTACCCCTTTTGGTAAGAATTGCATCTACTGTAACGCTTGAGTTATCTAAGAATCCCATATTTTTATCTCCAATGATTGTTGTGTTGATATAACTTTTCTATAAATAAATATCTATGATTAATTTTTTTTAACATTTTTTATCTCCTACGCTTTGGTGGTTTACGTTTTTTTGATGTTACCTTTTTTTTACCACCTTTTTGGTCTATACTAAGTTTAGATATACCTTTCGTAGTTGGTACTGCAACAGTCGGTGCAGTTGTTGTTACGATAAATGGTAAGTCACCGTCTATAGTAGTTTCGGATGTATTTTTTACACCTTCATAAAATGACCTATCAAATGCAGTGGAATCTCTATAGGAAACATCCTTGTCTGATGGATGTAATGATCTTGAACTATATAAATTTATAGTAGGATCTATACTATATCTAGAACTATTATTATATGCAAATTCGCTATCATAGAAAAACTTATATTCTAAGTTTATTTCTGATAATCTTTGGTTCATCACCATTGCACCAGTTGGTTCTTGAAATACATAACTTGGCCCACCGTAAGATACTGCACCACTAACATATAAATTTCTGTCATCATAATTATCATTAATTCCAAATTTATACAATGATGGTAATTCAAATGACCTTACAGTCTTATCTATTTCACCTTCGTAAAATGGATATTCTGCTTCTATCTTAACAACTGAGTGACTTGCTTCTTGGTGAACACCATCTTTATCTGTATTGTAGTGAAAATTTGATAAATTAATTTTAGCATTATAATCTATTTGTTCAAATGACGGATTATTTCTCTGTATTCTATTTTTTGACCTTTCAAATATATTAGGCTCAACCACAGTTCCCAACATTGGTTTCACTCTCATTGGTAAAACTTTTTTAAATTGTTTAAAAATAGATTGGTCATAATATTTTATTAGATGCATATAATCCCAAAAATCATTTTTACCTGTGTATTTTTTAAAATATTGATTAGCAGACTCTTTTAGTTCTGGATATTCTAATCTAAAATTATCTCTAGGATCACCTAGTAATTGATTGAAATCAAGATTAGCAAAAGAATTAATAATATCTTCATTAACTACATCTGTTGGTGAAAAGTAAATACCAACTTTAGGTGAGTCTACTGGTGAAAAGTCATTGGAACTGAAATCAAATTTTTCTGAAATTTTAAGAGATGCTCCACTACCACTAAGAAAGTTATTTTCAATTCTAATCTTATCAGTATTTCTTCTTTGAGGACCGTAATTTGGAATCATAGTTTTTGTTTCATCAACTACAGATTCAAATGTATTTAATCCACCAAATCCGATAGCAACACCAGGTGTAGTTGTAGTTTGGTTTGAACTAACATCTCTGATAGCAGTATTATCAGATAAAACACTATTATCATCAAATGAATATCTTGTTATTAAATTAGTATATGATGAAGATGGACTATTACCTATATAAGATTTTGGATTGTCAACATGATTATCAAAAAATCTTTCTATCAATGGTTCACTCCATAATCTAAATTCCATTAAAGAACCAGTTAATTGATTGCCAAACATATCATCAGGATGACCACCAATATACAAATCACCACTACCAGTCCAAGCTGCATTGTAAGATGATGATGCGGAACCAGTTATTATCAAAGATGTATTTGATGTTTGTACAATCCTATTTAAACCAGATGAATATTTTTTTACAAATAACTGATAACTAAATGAATCAGATATATCATCTGAATTTTCATTAGATTTTCTTACAGAAACATCATCCCAATAAATAGTTGAACTTGGTTTTACGTTTTCAAATCTAACACCCAATTTAGCTGTGTTTGGAAATCTTATAGTTTTCTCTACAGAAATATTTTTCCATTCATCTGTTACCAATCCAACATCTTCTGATGTTTTCATTCCACCTTGAGCTGTTATGGAAAATTTAGTAGAATGTATATCTTCATTCCAATTGACTATATTTTCATTTGAATCTAATTCAAATATACGTAAACGACCAATTGAATCTACCGTGCTACCTGAAGCTTTTGCGAAAGCAGAAAATATAAAAGTTTCACCTATAGTTGCGTCTGTCACAGAAGCTGGTTGTGAACCAGAATTAAATCCAAGTGTATATGAAATATTACCAGAGTCTAAAGTTGCGGTATTTCTGTGTATAAGACTTTTAGTACCAGTACGTGCTACATTAGAACCACTTACTATTTCTATATTTCCAAAAATAGCACTACTTGAACCAGATATAAACGGTGGATTAAAAATACTAGTAGTTTCAAATGATGGAAATGAAAATAACTCAGCATCTACTTTTTCTTTTTTTAACATTAGTGAATAATATTCACCGTCATATACAGGTAATAACGATGAACTAACTTCTATATTACCATTTGAGCCAGATAATATAAACGCAACAGTTCCAAGATTGTCTGAAGAACCGTTATCTTTTAATTTAATTGCCCAATCATCATCTTTCTGTATAAGAACTTGATCTGAACTATTAACTGACCTAAATCTTATTTCTACTGTTTCAGGTTTTCTACCTGTATCACTATCATCACTCCAACTACTTGAAACATATTGTCCACCTTTAAACCCAAGAGCTTTAGTAAATCTTCTTTTTGTCTCAAATGGTGCCCTTTTAGTAGTAACATCCATACCACCATATTCTCTGACATTTAATATTGTAGATGGAATACCATAACAATTTAGTATTGCATTTATAGAAGCTGTAGTACCTTTTGTTTTCAATATCATAGGCATACTAGCTATTAATCTTTTTGTAATCTCCTTTGAGACATCAGCTTCGGTTGGTGAATCTAAAGAACCAGATGTATATAATGAGTATGAATCTCCACTTAATTTTCTACCAAACTCATATCTACTTAAATCTAATAAATCTTTTCCATCTTGTGTACTCCAACCTAAAGATTTAGCTAAATTAAAAATTAAATCTTTTGAAAATCCATCTTCTAATGACATCCTTCTATCAGATATATCAGACATTGCTTTTATGTATGACCACATTTCATCAAACTGTTGACCTATCATGTCCATAAAATCTAAAAATTGTACATTTTGAGAATCACTTCTAACATGGTCTGGTAATAAATTAACTAATCGATTACCATTTTCTGTATCATAAAATGAAGCACTGTATATTTGACCTGTTTTATTAGAAATAGAACCATACCAATCTGTAAAATCAGAACTAGATGAGCTTACTGGTTTGTAAGGAATTTCATATGTTCCATCACCTGTTTTAGGCCATGATGCATTAGGAAAAATACCCATAGAACTAGATATATAAGTTGATTTTGTATTATATAAATAATTTTCATAACCATCAAAATTATTTTTTATGTTTCTTATAGCATTATGATGTAGATTTAAATCTACTGTAGAATTTGTGACTCCAACAAAAGAAGCACTTAATGCAGTTTCTTTTTCTATTTGTTGTATTTTATATTTAAAGTTTTCTAATCTTTTTTGTGCAGATGAAAAATTTATAAAATTTTCATATTGAGAATATTCTATATTTATATTAGATGAAAAATCTTTTAAAAATTTATCTTCTATTTCATCTTTTAATCTATTATCCGTAGTAACTAAGTCGTCATATGTTTTAAATTCAGTTGATCTTTTTGACACTATGGATTCTTCAGGAAAACTATTTCTAGGAATCAATACTTGAAACTCTTCATCTTCTTGGTCATATCCAATCAATTCTACTGTTTCTTCTAATGATGGTAATACTTCACGTACAACATAAGTTAAATCTTTTTCAGATATATCGTCTGGTAAAGGTTCATATGTTTTATATACTATTGAATATGGTAAAGTCGGTACTGTAGTGTTATCGTATTTTACATTTGTAACTAAAACTTTTGTATCGTCACCAAAACGTAAATATGTATTTAAATCTTTTCTATCACCAAACTTACTATTAATTACCCAATTTGTATATTGCTCGTCTGGTTGACTAGACTCACTTTGAAATTGTGGTCTTGTTCTTTGTACAATAGTATTGTAACTATCAGATATTCCAATCGTATCACCATCTACTGAAAGTATTTTAGCAACAAAGGGTTCATAAACTGGTGTATAGATATGTGGTTCATTAGTTGGAGATGGTGGTGGTACTGCAGTAAATGCAAGTTCTGTTTGTGATATTCGATTTACAAAACCTGTTTTTATAGTTCTAACTAGTACTGCTTGTATTTCAAATTGAGTAACTTGATTGACATTAATATAATTAGATAGTGTAAAGGTTTGTGATGTATTACCTGATTTCGTATATATTACTTGACCATCTTTTAGTATTTCCCACTCTAAATTATCAGATTCTTTAAAATCAGCCTCGTTTAGTTCTATTCCAAATGGTTCAGTAGCTATAACAAACCTAGATGGTATAAAAATTCCATCGTCATACCATCCATCAGTTAAAGTATAATTGTTTATACTTAAATCTTTTATTTGATTTAATTGACCACTAGGTCCTCCAATATCTGGATCTGTATCAATATCTTCCATCGGTGGAAGAAGTTTTAATATATCTGGTAATTCTATATATGGTTTTCTAGCCATTATTTAGTCTCTATTATAGCTGGTAAATGAAGTGTTGACGAATCATTTGCAGTGTTGTCATTAATTGTTAATTTTATTCCTATATGTAAATCTTTTCCAAATAACTCTATTCTAATTCTTGAACCATTTCTACTAGTACCATTAGCAGTTTCTCCAGATATCTCATTTCTTGCTCTAAATGGACTTTGTGTATCAGGTACTGCATATGTAACATCACCTGTTACTGGTACAATTCTAAAATTACCACCACTATCAGCTCCAGCTGCTCGAGGTTGTATTCTATCATAAGTACTACCTTGCAAAGAACCATTATCTTGGTCAAATCCTGTCACTTCCCACACATACGATGTGGTAGTGTCTGCTCTCAAAAATGAATTACTAACAATGTCTATTATGGGTTCTGGATTATTTCTTTTTAAATATACTACTTTAAATTGACTATCATTTAAATTTCTTATATCATTTAAAGTTCTACCACTTCCTTCAAAGTCAACACCATCATCCCATTGTTGAAAAGTCTGTTGTTCTTGTCCGAGTATAAGGTCTTTAAATCTAACATACGCTGCAGCAAACTTTGTATCACCACGTTCACCTGCGTAGTTATCTTTAAATTCTTTAGTACCCGCACCTTCATCTAAAAAGAAACTTGCCTGAAATATATCAGTACCAATAACTTCTGTTTCACTAAGACCGACATCCATTGCAGTAGGAATTACAGGTGGATAGATTTTATTTACTAAAAAAAAGTTTGGTATAGTTATAGTTCCACCTACCATCGATTGTTCAAAATTACTCTCATTCATACCGGGTGTAGGTATGAATCTAATTTGTGTTGAATTTCCTTTTTCTTCTGCAGTACCTGCAAATTCTATGTTACTAGACGGTGAAGAGTCTGCTGTAACTTTTCTATTTCTTGCAGCTAACTTATAAAAATCCCTAACATATTGTTCATCTCTTATGTTTTGAGTAACTAGTCTTAATTCTTTACGTGAATCAGATATTTCATGAACAATATATTTATTTTCTTTTAAAAACAATTCCTTATCTAAACGTGAATCATCTGGTGTAACTTCATCATTATAAATCATCCCTGCTTGATCAGTCACAACAGTTTCATATGAACCTGCTAATTTTCTAAAAAAATTATATTTAACCTTAAACTTACCCCTATCATAACCTAACTTTCTTAATACTGTTCCTGTTTTTACTTTCATACCACCATTTACTACACTATAAGAATAATCAGATTTATCAACGATAGCTGTTTCTAGTATATTATCACTTGTGTCCATTATTAATACTTCAATATAATCATTCGTGTGATTGCCAAAATAACCACCAAAATAATTGTTTTCTAAAGAGTTATAATTAAATGGTTCATTTGTTATAAGTAATTCTTTATCTTTTTCATTTAAACCTGTTGACATTAATCTACCGGCTCCCCTTCTGGTATACTATCTATTACTTCTTGACTTTTAGTTTTTACATTTCTCCACTCAGAACCTATTGCATAAAAACTTTGTAAGTCAGGAAATGGTCTTTTTTGATTTCCATCAATCAACCACTTTCTAACATCATCAACATTGTCTGATGTAATAGTATCTCCATTTTTCAAATCATCTGGTAATGGATTCGCTATTTCAGTAATCATTAGTTCATTAATTAATCTATCGACTAGTGCATCTGAGTTTTGATCTTTTCTAGTTTGTTTTTGAGTTTCAGTTTGAATTGAACATGATGTATTTTCAATTACATATTGAACTCCTTGTTTTACATCAACTTGAATATTTCCTAATGTTTTAAAATCAGTAGTGTCTAAATTTCTACGATGTAATTCCGTTTCTAAAGTTGAATATGTTGGGTTGTTTAAAATTGACGCATCCTCAATACCCAACCCACCATCAATATCTTCAAATGATTGTAATACATTTTCATCAGTTCTAAACTTTTTTAATGCAGAGGTTATTAATCTAGAAATGTAACCACCTCTAAGTTTATCTATATACTGATTATAAAATCCAATATCTCTTAATTCATTTTTTGTGTAAGGCATTATTGTGCTACCTTAAAAGTAAATCCTTCGTTAAAATATTGATCTGTTTCATCAGCTCCACTACCACTTTGAACCCTAAATTCTAATCGATAATATCTTTCAGGTTGATATCCATCTAACCAAAGATTAAAATAGTTACCAGTTGAATCACAACTTATTTTTGAACCACTACCATAAGGTACTATAACATCTTCAGTTTCAGCATCAACTATTGAATAGAATGATGAACCACTTGGTAAATACTTTACTGTTAAATTCGATGGTGTTGTTGAATATGTTGGTTCAGGAAATCTTTCTCTACCAACTAATCTAAATTTTACTTTTGATTTTTCTTTATATTCTGGTCTCAGTCCTTTCATATACACAACCATATCTTCTATATTAGTTTGTGTTAGCGGTGATAGAGAACCTTCTGACCACTTTGAATCATCCCAAACAGTTTCAAGTGTTGGTGGATATTTTGTATGTGTATCTGAAGAGAAAAATGCCAATTGGCCAAGACTAGTAGTACTTCCTTCATCTGCAGATGAATCTAAATTTCCAACACTACCACTTCTTTTAACCATAAATCCATCATTGGGAACATCACCATCTAACCACCTATTTACAATATCTGTAACATCCATTCTAATATCAATTGTTTTATGACTTATAGAATGTGAAGCAACGTATCCACTTCCAGTATACCATGTTCCACCCGAACCACTAATTTGTGATGTCCAAATAGTTCCACTAGTTAAACCATCTCTATAATTCCAACTAGCTCCTTCTGTTGTTATTGGATTATCATATGAACGACCTTGGCCCATATCCCATGATTGGCTTATTGGATATGCATACAAACTCTGTGATGTGTTTAAATTTGAAGACTTTGCATCAAATAAATTTAAATAAAATTTTGGATTTGTAATCGTACCACTAACAATAGAAGATGAAATATAGCTTATATCAAATCTCATTAAAATACGAGATACGTTAACTGAATCACCAGAAGCATTAACCTCTTTTCTAACTTCTAATATCTCATCCATTCCAGCATTTAAACTAGCACTGGCTTGATATAAAGTTGTATCTTTTTCTGCGAATGTAAAATAATGCATTTATCTACTCCCTAACCCCTAAGTTATCACCCAATACTTTCCCCTTAATATCTGTGTTAGGAAATTTAACTTCAAATATACTTGGATCTAAAGCTGGATATAAAATACCACCACGTAATGATGAATCTATATCATAAAAATTACCTGAATATCCGTTATCTATTTGATATTTGTTTTCTATTACTATTGGTAAATTGTTTGGGTTATTTTGTTCTGGATTAACAACTGTCGCAACACCCTCTACTAAAGATATTTCATAAACTAAATCAGCAACAACTATGGGTTGTCCAATTTGCCATCTATCAATATCAAAGAAATCTTGTATTGTAGAAACACATCGTAATAAAACTTCATTTTTATTAAAACCAACTTTAGTTAATATTGAAAAATTTATTGCAATATTAATAATATATGCATCTTTTATATTTATAGCATCTGTAATCAATCTATACTGAGACAGATAACTTTTTAGATTTTGTTTTGTAGTTTGTGTTAGCGGTGATAGTTTTTTGTTACCATCAAATCCTAACGTATACATATTAAGTGCTAATGGATTTGGTATATTATTAACTTGTAAATCTTTTAAACTTGTACCAACGTCTGATTCTGTTATTTCTCTTTCTAATGTTTCTAACATTCCGATTTTACTAAGTTGTTCATCTTGAGATATATGAACCTTAGAAACTGTACCATACTTTGCTGGTAATGAATGTGCTCTAACAATATAATCATCTTTTGTTACTATTCTTTGTTGTGCTTGAAAATATGCTAAAGCATTCTCTTTAGTTTCACGTGTAGTTTCACCATTTGAACCACCAGTAGCGGGTTTTGGATTAGAGAAAATTACAGAATCCTTTGACTCTTGTACCAAAGCAGATGATAAACCTTCTTCAGAAATTGTAAAACTAATTTGTCCTAATTGAGCTACATCACCAACATTAACGTTATCATCAACACCACCCCCATATGTATATTCTAAAGTTAAAGTTGTGTTTGCTGGTGCCAATCCAAATGTACTTGTCTTCAAAAAGTTACTAGGATCAAATGCAGTAGTTAAGTAACTCGGACTACCTGGTAAACTAGAACCAACATTTGTTGGATTTGGAACTATTTCTTCATCAGGATTATCAGATACACCAGCTCCAAATCTTAGAACGATTTCATCATTTTCATTTATATGTGTTGTAAATCTTCTAGAGGCTCTTTTTAATTTTAAAATGTAAGGAGCTATTTCTCTGTCACCGATAGAAGAAGGATCGTTTGTAACATTATTTTCCATATCTTCAAATACAGTATCCCTTGCAAGTGAATCTACCTCATACCACTTATTACCATCTGAATCAGTACAAGATATTATTTCTATAACATCTGCATTACTTAAACGTATTTCTGTATATTTTTCTGCACTTCCAAAATCAAAATATTCAGTTGCTAATTCACCACTTTGAGCTTTGACTTTTTTCTTCAATAAATATTTTGTTGGTTCACCACTATCCGTTTCAAATATTGTAACTTCTCGTACATCATAAGAACTAGAAAATTTAAAATTACAATCTTCAAGTGTTCTAAAAGTTGTTCCATTAGAATTTGCATTTACTTGTGTACCACCATTTACTGTAAGTGCATATCTAAAATCTGGTAGTCCATTTAGAGCAGGGATTGTTTGAAAAGTATCTAGTATAACAGTTGCTGCAGATGTAGTTTTTGGTTTGTATCCAAAAGATTGGGCTATGTTATAAATATTCTTTTTTTCTTCGGCATAAGCTAACAGAGATTCTCTAAATTGTGAATCTATATAGTATGAAAGAACATCACCAACATATGATGCCATTTCAATAAACATCATACCTGGTGACGCTTCGTTAAAATCATTATATGTGTTTGGAAAGTATTGTTTAGCAAACTCTATAAGATTTGATTTGAAATCATTAAAATCTTTATTTAAATAGTTTACTGATTTAACCGTATCCTTTTTTATACTTGTTCGTGCCATTTTATTTCCTAATAATTACCATTAACATCCGAACCATCGGTAGCATTAACAGTCAATTCTTGATTTACACTAGGATCTAGTGTTGTTGAATATTTTATATTTACAAAAACTTTATTATTGTCACCATCATCATTTAATGTTTCAATATCAATTATAGTAATATATGGTAAAAATTTATTTACCGCCTCCATAATTATAGTCTTAATTTTTGTTGGTAACCCATCATCTCTCTGTTCAAAACATACTTCTCGTAACCTACAACCAAATTCAGAATTACCGACTCTTTCACCTGGATAAGTTAACAATAAGTTTCTAAGATTATGTCTAGACTGTTCTAAAGAATTTTTAGTCATAGCAAAACTATTATTGTTATCCGCACGTATTGGAAAAGACAACCCAACAAATGTCCTAGGATCTAAATCTATTTCTCTAGCACTTCTTGGCATTATCTAATTCCTCCTGGTCCGTTTTTCTTTTTATCTAAAGCTTTCATTAATCCACTATAATCTCTTGTCAATGCACTTGTAACATGGTCTGGTACTTGTTCAACTGATTTACCAGCTTTCTTTATCGTATCCACTGCTACCATATCACGTTTAACTTCTTCAGGTTTACCATATCCTAATAATTCTGTCATTTTATTACTATTAAATATTCCACCACTCATAGTAGGATATTCTTCAGTTTGTTTTTTACTTAAACCAACAGTTTCGTTTAGAACGTCATTTAAAGTTTTATTATTTGTATAATTCACTTGTTCTTTAGGTTCTATTATTTCTGGTATAACATCAGTTAGTTTTTGTGTTGAAGTTGTTTGTTCTTTTATAAATATCTTCTTAACTTCTTTTTGTACCTCTCTTCTAACTACTTCTTGTATTACTTTTACAAGGTCTTTCTTAGTCATGATAACTCCTATGCTGTTTTTACTTTACTACTTAAATATGTAGATGTTGTTATTGATGTTTGTAATTTTATGTTCATCTCTGTCAACTCCACATTCTGTTCACTTAAAGATTTTATTTCATCTACTGTTTGTGGTGTTGGTGGTTGTATTGCTGCTAAAGTTGCTAGTTTAGCAGTATTTGCAACTATGGTTGTATTATTCTGTGTTATTGTTCCAGTAAACACCTCATCTAATAATTCTTTTAATTTATTCCCAAGTACAATAGGTTCTATTTCTGTTTCAACCGAACTACCCAATCTAACATCATCTCCACTTATAAATATATCGTTAGATTTAATTTGTATTTTTTTTCCTTCAACACCATCACCTTTAGATGAAAGATATATAGAAGAGGTATTTGAATCGTTTATATCTTCTTTTCTGTAAGGTTCATCAGTTGTAGATTTATTTTGTGTAGATATTTTTATTGTTGGATTGTTACCACTTCCATCAAAATGTATTGCCTCACCAAATCTACCTTCATATACAATGGAAGATTCTTTAAGTTCTATTGGTTTTACTTTTGTTCTTTTAAATTTTTTACCATACTGAGTATTTGAATTATAATCACCAACTACACCAGGAATAGAATTTTCGTTTACCGAACCTTTTCTGTTTAATATTTTAGTAAAATATACTACACCTTCTTTTTCTATAACATTAACGTGTTCACCTATTAATGGAACATAAGTTATGTTTGCGTTTTCTGGTAAAACTAAACCAGGATCTGATTTACCATTTATCAATAAACCTCTAAGTCCTAATCTTACACCTGGTTGGTTACGTATTACTTCTTTAACTTCCAATACATCAGTCTCATGATATTCTTCAGTTGTAGCTTTTATAACTTTTTTAACGTAAGAACTTATTTGTTGTGGAGTAGAAAGTCTACTCATTTTCATATCAACTGGTACGTCAAGATTTAATTTTTTTTTACTATACCCAACTTTAGCCATCTAGTTGCCTTTGGTTACATTTTCTATCTTAGTGTGTATCTTATCGGATTCGGTTTGAATATCTTCTACTATATCTTCAATACCAGAAAGTAATTGTTCTTTTTCTGTATCAGACAATCCAAATTCATCTTCAGAACCAGCTTTACCTTCCGCCGAGATAAGTCGTTGAACAATACCTGCCATCTTAACAAGTTGGTCATCATTTCTAACATTTATTTCAAGATACTCTTTTATCATTGGCACAATTTGTACAGCAGTGTCTCCATCTTTGATAAATTGAACAAGTTCTTTTGTCAATACATCAAGCTGTTTTCTGTTAAATTGTGTGTTATCATAAATGTCTTTGAAAAGTGATGATAGTGATTTACCATCAAATATTTCATAATCTATACTCATAGTTGAACCTATATGTTTTTATATAGTAATAAATATATAGTTATCAAAAAAACACAATATATAAATATATATCAAAATTTATTATTTGGTGAGATTATAGTTATATACGAGGGTTTTAGTTCTGCTAAAATCCTTTTTTTCTAACTAACGGGAGATAACCATGAAGGAAGTAATAACAATGGTAAAGGGATATATAGATGACATTGTTCATCTATTAGTTTCTTTTGTAGCTGTAGGTGCCGTTTCTGAAGTAATATTCGGAACTGGTATTTTCGGTGTCAATGTTATTGGTAACCTCACATCCATCATTAATAAGTTCGGCGAGTCGGGTTTCGCTGGGCTTGTCGCCTTATTGGTGTTGGTGGGTTTATTTCGTAAGTAGGTACGGAATAGCTTAATAGTCCTACGCTATTAGGCAAAAAGAAAGGGGAGTTAAAACTCCCCTTTTTTTGTTTGTGGGTGAGGGTTTTTTAAAATATCGAACCAGTATTTGCTGTGTCTATCTTACCATCTGTTTGAAACTCTTCTAACATACTAGAATAAAAATTCTTCATTTGATTTATTACTCGTGTGATATGTTGTGTATTAGAACCTGTCATCTCACGAATCATAATGTACAGAGCCTTCTTATTAAAGTTTTCTATATTCTTTCTTCTACGAAACAGTTCTAAAACAGAGTCTGCAACTAAAATATCTTTTTGTCTACGAAAGATGTTTGTAATATTGTTATCCCAATAGTCTAACATCTGATTAACAAACTCTACATTAAAATCATCAGCATCACCTAAAGACTTTTCACCAGTTACATTTCTTTTATAATCTAAAACAGTTAGTTGGTCATGTATTTTCATTTTCTTATAGTTGTTATTGTTATGAAGGATTAACCAATTTTTACCAACAACTGAAAAGTATGAGAATGCTCTACCTTTATCAGGTTGATACTTTGGCATCTGCATAACCAAGAACGCGACGACTTCATGTTTGACTTCATCGAGAGGATAATCAAAATAGTAAAACTTAAAAGTGTGAATTAAGTTTTCAGCTAATTTATTAAAAGCAAACTGAATATGTTCTTTATAAATTCTATTTTTAATAACAGGACTATCAGTAGCATTGTATCTAATAACTGCATTTTGTACTGGTGTTCCAAAATAAATTTTACTTTTCTTTTTTCTTTTCTTTTTGAACTTTGGTTTTGGTGGTGGAGTAACTGATTTTGCTTTACTTATCTTGGTTGTCATTAACATCTATTCCTCTTAATACGTTTAGTTTATTTACTGTTTCTTTAATTTGTTTGAATATTGTACCTATCTCATCATCTGATTCAAAGTGTCCTCTTGAGTCTATCACTTTTAATTCGGTATCTATGGTTTCTATTAGTCGAGTAAAGTTTTCTACCCATGTTTCCAATAACTCTGTTTTTCTTGTTAAGTTCCATATTACATAACATGAAGTTACGAATAAAATAGACACTATTCCAAGCACTATTTCTACTATCATGATTCCTCCGATTTTATACTAATGGA
>Ga0209630_10002587_pt1 | contig 17304 bp, 18 predicted proteins | sample COG_01_FD_184745 | JGI IMG/M metagenome (GOLD analysis project Ga0209630, IMG submission 184745) | Pelagic Microbial community sample from North Sea - COGITO 998_met_01 (SPAdes) (version 2) | ecosystem: Environmental > Aquatic > Marine > Neritic zone/Coastal water | place: Helgoland, sampling... | reverse complement strand
GGCGGGAATGATCGGCATCAACACCGGCCTCATCTCCACCGCCGTCGCCCCCTTCGGAGGGGTCAAGTCGTCAGGCTACGGCCGCGAAGGCTCGATCCACGGCATCGACGAGTATGTCGACATCAAACAGGTGACGCTGGCCTTGAAGTAGGGGTCAGATCACGCCCTTGTCGCGCAGGGCGGTCAGCCGCCCTTCATCAAGACCCAACCCCTCCAGCACCTCATCCGTATCCTGCCCCAGCGCGGGCGGGGCGGCGTCATAGGCGACGGGGGTCTTCGACAGGCGGATGGGCGAAGCGACGGTCTTCACCGGCCCCTCCAGATCGGCGCGCGCCTGTTCGACGACGAGGCCGCGGTGGACCGCCTGCGGCTCCTCGAACACCTGATCGATCGTATTGACCGGCCCGCACGGCACGCCGGCCCCGTCCAGCGCCACGGTCAGCTCGCGCATCGTCAGACCTGCGGTAAGGGCCGAAATCTCCGCCGTCAGGACGGCGCGATGCTCGATCCTCAGCGCATTGGAAACGAAGCGCGGGTCGATTCCCAGACCCTCCGCGCCCAGGGCCTTCGCAAAGGCGCGGAACTGGCCGTCGTTGCCGACCGCCACCACGATCATCCCGTCGCGGCATGGGAAGGGCTGATATGGCGCGAGGTTGGGGTGGGCGTTGCCCATCCGCGTCGGCGCGGTCCCTGAGGCGAAATAGTTGGTCGCCTGATTGGCCAGCATGGCCGCCTGGACGTCGAACAGGGCGAGGTCGATATGCTGCCCCTCCCCCGTCGCCCGCGCGTGCAGCAGGGCGGCCAGAATGGCATTGGCCGCATACATGCCGGTGAAGAGATCGACCACCGCGACCCCGACCTTCATGGGCTCGGCGCCCGGCGCCCCGTCCGCCTGGCCGGTGATCGACATCAGCCCGCCCATGGCCTGGATCATATAGTCGTAGCCGGGCCGCGCGGCGTCGGGGCCGTCCTGACCGAAGCCGGTGATGGAGCAGTAGACCAGCTTCGGATGGGCCGCCGCCAAACTGGCGTGGTCGAGGCCGTACTTCTTCAGCCCGCCGGTCTTGAAGTTCTCGATGACGACGTCGCAGGTCGCGGCCAACTCCCGTGCGAGAGCCGCGCCCTCCTCGCTGGCGATGTCCAGCGTCACCGACTTCTTGCCCCGGTTGGCCGACAGGAAATAGGCGGCGTCGCCGCGCCCGCCGTCCGTCGTCTTCAGGAAGGGCGGGCCCCAGCTGCGGGTGTCGTCCCCGGCGCCCGGCCGCTCGATCTTGATCACCTCGGCGCCCAGATCCGCCAGCACCTGCGTGGCCCAGGGGCCGGCCAGCACCCGCGACAGGTCGAGCACGCGAACGCCGGCCAGAGGACCTTTGGAAGACAGGGGGCCGGATGATTGGGTCATGCCCCTGCCTAGCCTGTCTCCCGACGCGGGAGAAGGCAGGGCCCGACGCTGCGGTCAGAACGCCAGCTGCAGGAAGATCGACGGGCCTGAGAACTGATAGGACATGTCGCCCTTCCACTTGTCCTTATCGATCTGCAAGCCGTAGTCGACGTAGCGGTAAGCCGCGCCGATCCCGATATTCTTGAACAGCCGGTAGCTGACGGTGGCCTGGGCGTTGGTGAGCTCGCCGTCATAGTCGCCGACACCCAGCGACATATAGTCGAACCTGCCGGTGACGGTCAGTTTCCGGGTGACCCGGTAGCCGCCATAGAGCCCGATGGTCGGCAGGGGCGCCAGGACGTCTCTCTGGCGCCGGGTCGCCTGAAGGGAGGCCGAGCCGATATAGCCCTGACCGTTCAGCTCGACATCGAAGCTGGTCACATGGGCGCCGAGCACGGCGCCGATCTCGGCCCGATCGTTGCGCACGAAGGAATAGGCCAGCCCCGCGCGATAGACGCTGGTGTCGAAGCGGCTCGAGACCGTCACCCCGACCGGGTAGACGACATCGTCGAAGACGATATCCCGCTCCAGACCCTTGGAGCCGTCGCGGTTCAGGGAGAAATACTCGCCCGTCAGCGACCACCGCCCGCCCAGCCGGGCGCCGAGGAAGACCGCCGGCAGGGTCTCGCGATCGGCGAGGTTGAGATCGGATTCCAGACTGACGTCCGTGCCGATCGCGCCGCTGGGCGAGGAAATCTGGACGTGGGTCTCGATGTCCGGCTTGAAGGCCGAGACCTCGAGCCAGTAACGGTCCTCCATGGCCTGGGCGTTCGCGGCGCCGGCCGCTCCCAGGGAGAGGGCGGCGGAAACGGCGATCAGGGCGACGTTTTTCATCGAAAGTCCTCGGCGGTCGAAGCCGGGGATCGCGGCGCCGCTTGCCGGGACAGTGTTCCTGACGCCCTGAGGCGCCTATCAGGTGGATTACCCAGTCAGACCCGGGGCTAGAGGCCCGGGTCCCAGACGCCGGCGTCGCGCATGCGGCATTCGCGCGCCTCTTCCGCCCGGCCGCCGAGGTCGCGGGCCATGACCTTGATCTCGTCCGAGACTGCGGTCTTGCACACCCCGGGCACCAGGCCGTGCAGGAAGGCCGTCGCCGACAGCCGGGCCAGCCGCATCCCCATGCCGAAGGCGGTCGCCGAATGCTCCAGATAGGTTTCACCCACCTCGCGCGGATGATCGGCGAACAGGATCTTCAACCTGCGGATCATGGAACGACCTCCTGGACGCCGGGCCAGCCCCTACCCGACGCAGCCATTCTGCCCTAAACCGCGAACAACAACAGGGGCCGGACCCTCACGATCCGCTGAACGCCCTGAAAACCAGACTGACCGGGACGATTCACATGGCCGACGGCGCTGCACCCACCCAGAATTCGGGGCAAACCTTCAAATGGGACGATCCGTTCGACCTCAACGGCCGGCTGACCGAGGACGAACGCGCCATTCAGGAGGCGGCCCGCGCCTATGCCCGCGAGAAGCTGCTGCCGCGCGTCGTCGCCGCCTTCCGCGACGAGACCTTCGATCGGTCGATCATGACCGAGATGGGCCAGATGGGCTTCCTCGGCGCGACCCTGCCCGAACAGTACGGCGGCTCGGGCGTCAGCCATGTCGCCTATGGCCTCATCGCGCGCGAGATCGAGGCGGTCGATTCGGGCTACCGCTCGGCCATGAGCGTCCAGTCCTCGCTGGCCATGTACCCGATCTACGCCTTCGGTTCGGAGGAGCAGAAGATGCGCTTCCTGCCCCGGATGGCGGCCGGTGAACTGGTCGGCTGTTTCGGCCTGACCGAGGCCGACGGCGGTTCCGATCCCGCCTCCATGAAGACCAGGGCCGAGGCGGTCGAGGGCGGCTATCGCCTGAACGGCGGCAAATACTGGATCACCAACTCCCCGATCTCGGACCTCGCCGTGGTCTGGGCCAAGCTGGACGGCGTCATCCGCGGCTTCATCGTCGAGCGTGGCTTCGAGGGCTTCACCACCACCAAGATCGGCGACAAGCTCAGCCTGCGCGCGTCGATCACCGGCGACATCGGCCTGACCGACGTCTTCGTGCCCGAGGCCAATCTGCTGCCCGGCGTGAAGGGGCTGCGCGGTCCGTTCAGCTGCCTGAACAAGGCCCGCTACGGCATCGCCTGGGGGGCCATGGGCGCCGCCGAGTTCTGCCTGCACGCCACGCGGGACTATGTCGGCGAGCGGATGCTGTTCGGCCGCCCCCTGTCCTCGCGCCAGCTGGTGCAGAAGAAGCTGGCCGACATGCAGACCGAAATCTTCCTCGGCTTCGAGGGCGCCTATGCGCTCGGCCGTATGCTCGATACCGGCGCCTGGGTGCCGGAGACCATCTCGATGATGAAGCGAAACAACTGCGGCAAGGCCCTGGCCATCGCTCGCGAGGCCCGCGACATGCACGGCGGCGCCGGCATCACGGGCGAGTTGCATGTCATGCGGCACGTCATGAACCTGGAGACCGTCAACACCTATGAAGGCGCCCACGACGTCCACGCCCTGATCCTCGGCCGTGCCATCACCGGCGAGAGCGCTTTCTAGCGAGGTCAGAAACCGTCACCCCGGCGGCCATTGTCATTCCGCCCCCACGCCGTATCGTCGGTCGCTGAGGGAGTGCGGGCGTGACCATGGATCTCGAGACGGAATCGGCGGAGCAGGCCTTCGCGGCCATGACCGCCATGTTCGACGGGCGCCGCGCCCTGTTGCTGGAGGACGATCCGGACCTGTCCGAGCATGTCGCCGACCGGCTGCTGAAGGCCGGGTTCGAGGCCGTGGACCGGGTCGACAGCGGCGAGGCTGCGCTGCAGGCCTGCGCCTCCGGAGCCTATGACGTCCTGATCCTCGACCGGCTGACCAAGGGGCTGGACGGGCTGGAGACTCTGAAGCGGCTGCGCGCCTCGGGCGGTCCCTGCGCCGATGCGCCCGCCCTGATGCTGACGGCGCTCGGCGGCGAGCGGCAGAAGGTCGAGGGGCTGCTGGGCGGGGCCGACGACTATCTGGCCAAGCCCGTCGGCGACGAGGAACTTCTGGCCCGGATCGGCTGCCAGATCCGCCGCACCGCCCGTCATGCCCGACCCGCCGGCGCCGACATCCTGAACGGCCCCTTCCGCCTGTCTCCCGGCGCGCGGACCCTGAAGCTGGAACTCGAAAGCGGCGTGCGCCTCATCGACCTGTCGCCGCTGGAGTTCGCCATCGTCCACGAGCTGATGACCGCGCGCGGCCAGCCGGTGACCAAGACCATGCTGTGGGACCGCTGCTGGGTGGAGTGGAAATTCCTGCCCGAGAATTTCGTCAACATCATCGACGCCCGCATCAGCGCCCTGCGCCGCCGGCTCAAGGAACAGGCGCCGGAACTGGGCGAGGACCTGCATCCGCTGATCGTCTCGGCGCGCAGCCAGAGCCTGATCTTCCGCGACCTCGACCGTTGATCCGCCTGCTTCGCGACTGGCTGGCGCGGCGCACCTCGACCCAGCTGGCCTCGGCTCTGGCGGTGCTGGCGGCCCTGGCCCTCACCGGGTCGCTGGTCCTGACCGGGCAGGCAGTGCGCATGGATCAGCGCCAGCAGGCGGCCCTGTCGGCGCTCGACGACTATGCCGCCATGGTCTCGAAGCTAGGGGTGGAGACCGACTTCAATCCGTCCGAGCTGACCGCCGGAGACGCCGCCTATCTGTCGGCCTGGCTGGGCGCCTTCCAGAGCGGGCCGGGCCGCGACGCGGGTTCGCTGGAAGAGACCTGCCGCACCGGCCGCGGCGGCGCCGGGGTCCGCTATATCCGCGCGTCCGTCGGCAAGCCCGCCGGTCTGGCCGCGCTGGAGACGGCGCCGCGCGAACGCCTGCCGAGGCTCGGCGACAATGTCTGGCGGGTGAAGCTGGCGCGTGGCGAGCTCTGTCCCGGCCGGACGGTGGAGGCGGTGGTCGTGCGCCGCACGGTCGGATCGCTGAACATCATCGTCGGCCGGGTCGTCGATCCGACCGGCCGGGCGCTGGGCTGGGCCGTTCTGGCCGTGGCCCTGACGGGCGCGGTCATCCTGATCTCGGGCCTGGCGGCAGCCGCCTTCGCCCGGCGCCGTCTGACCCTGGCCATCACCGGGGTCAGTCAGGCCCTGGACCGCGCCGCCGTCGGCGACTTCTCGGTGCGGGCGCCTGAGGTCGGGGTGGCGCCGGAGCTGACCGAGCTGACGGTCCAGGCCAACCGCACGCTGGATCGGCTGGAGGAGCTGCTGAGCTGGCTGCGCGATTCGGCCGACCAGCTGGCCCACGACTTTCGCACGCCGCTGGCCCGCGCCACGGCCCGGATGGAGCGGCTGGCCGAGACCGGGGATCCTGACGAGCGCAGCCGTCTGGGGCTGGAGGCGGCCCATGATCTCAAGGCCCTGAGCCGGGCCATGAACGAGGCCATGGCCCTGCGCGAAGGCGAGGCCTGGCTGTTCGAGGAAGTCCGGCTGGACGACCTGGCTGCCTCGGTCGCCGAACTCTATGAGCCCTTGGCCGAGGCGCGCGGGGCCGCGATCGCGGTCGAGACGCCCGATGGGCCGGTGGCGGTTCTGGGTGTCCGCTCCCTGCTGCAGCGGGCGGCGGCCAATCTGGCGGACAATGCGGTGAAGTTCTCGCCGGACGGCGGGACGGTGACGATCCGGGCCTTTCTGATCGACGGCAAGCCGTCCCTGTCGGTGGGCGATCAGGGTCCGGGTCTCGACCCGAGAATGCTGTCGGACGCCGCCTTGCGCACCGCCTCGGCCGAGGCCGGAGGGCGCGAGAGCCACGGTCTGGGCCTGACCTTCGTCGCCGCCGTCCTGCGCCGTCACGGGGCGGAAATGACGATTGATGACGCCGCGCCGGGGACCATCGTCACGGCGCAATTCTCGCGCTAGGTTGAGGTCCGGCCGCCCGCGAAGACGCGTCGCGCCCGGGGGAAAGACTTGATGTCACGTTCGGTTTTCATGGCGGGCTCGGCCGTCGCCCTGGCCCTCCTGACCCTGCCCGGCGCGGGTCTGGCCCAAACCCCCAAGCCGACGCCCCCCGCCGCGACGCCGGCCCCGACCCAAAGTCCGGCCCAGACGCCGGCCACCCCCTATCGCGCGCCGCGTCCGGCGGCCGCTCCGGCCCCGGCGGCTCGCGCGCCGCAGTTCCCTTTGCCTTATGACGAGCGGCGCGGGGTCTTCACCTTCGCGACCGGTCTGGAACGCTCCCTGCCCGCCGTGGTCCAGGTGACGACGCTGGGCTCGTCGCGCGGCCCGACCACCGGCGAGAACGAGCCCAAGCCCCTGCAGAGCGGCTCCGGCGTCATCATCGACGCGCGCGAGGGCATCATCGTCACCAACAACCACGTGGTCGACGGTGGCACCAAATTCACGGTCGACATGACCGACGGCCGGCTGTTCGACGCGACCCTGGTCGGGGTCGACAAGGCCACAGACGTCGCCGTGCTCAAGATCGAGGCGCCGCATCTGTCCCAGGTGGAGATCGTCGATTCCGACACCCTGCGCACCGGCGACCTGGCCTTCGCGGTCGGCTATCCGCTCGGCCTCGACCAGACCCTGACCATGGGCGTCATCTCGGGTCTGGGCCGCTCGGGCCTGGGCGATGCGGTCGAGGACTATATCCAGACCGACGCGGCGGTGAACTCGGGCAACTCGGGCGGGCCGCTGCTGGACAGCCGGGGCCGGTTGATCGGCATCAACACCTCCATCCTCTCGGGCGGCTCGGACCCTCTGGGTATGGGCGCCACCGGCGGCAACGACGGCATCGCCTTCGCCGTCCCGACCCGCATCCTGATGTTCGTCGTCGGCCAGATCCGCGATCACGGCGAGGTCACGCGCGGCAAGATCGGGGCGGCCATGGGCTCGCTGACCGCGACCCGGGCGCGGGCCTTCGGCCTGGGCATCGTGCGCGGCGCGGTGGTCGAGGACGTGGCTCCCGGCTCCCCGGCCGAGGCGGCGGGCCTGCAGAAGAACGACATCATCACCCGTATCCAGAACCGCCCGGTGGCCAACGCCGGCTCGGTCCAGGCCACGGTCGGCATCGCCCCTCCGGGCACCCGCCTGCCGATCGTCTATCTGCGTGACGGACACGAGCACACCACGGCCCTGACGGTCGCTACCGCCGAGCCGGTGCGCGTCGCGGTCGGCAAGACGGCGATTGAGGCCTTCGGGGCCCAGTTCCGCGCCCTGCCCGTCGAAGACGGCAAGGAGGCCGGCGAGATGCAGGCCGGGGTTCAGGTCGCCTCGGTCGAGGGCGGCTCCGACGCGGCCCAGCACAAGTTGGCCGCCGGCGACATCGTGACGAAGGTGGGCGAGGTCGAAATCACCGATCTGGCCGGCCTGGCCGCGGCGCTCGAGGCCGATCAGGGCATGACGACCCTGACGGTCAGGCGCGGCGAAGAGACGGTGGAGATCAACGTCGGGGAGTGATCCCCGGCGGCCCTTCTCTTCAGCAATCCGAACGCCGGACAGCAAAACGCCCGCCGTGCCAGGAGGGGGGAGGGTGGCAACGACGGGCGTCTCGCTTGGAGGAAGCGTCGGCCCGACGGAGCCCGTTGCTGGAAACATCCAGGGGGGCTGGGGGGGCTGTTCAGGATCCGGGACGCTTCCGAACTCCGTCTGGCCGACACTGGGTATTTCGCCGGGCAAGCTGGCCGAGGCTGGACCGAAACGGGGCCATTTCGTGTCGCCGTCGATTATTTCGGGCCCTTCCGCAGTGCTTCGGCGCTGGCGTTTGGGCGAGGGCGGCCTAACTTGATCGGGATGAGCTTCGATCCGAACACGGCCGGTCCCGACGGACAGCCCCTCCCGGGGCCCGTCTTCTTCCATCGGAAGGAACTGGACCTGATCCTGCGGGTCTACGGGCGAATGGTCGCGGCCGGGGAATGGCGCGACTACGCCATGATCGGGCACAAGGACGTCGCCGAGTTCGCCGTCTTCCGCCGCTCGGGCGACGCGCCTGTCTACCGGATCGAGAAACGCCCTTCGCTGCAGACCCGTCAGGGCCAGTGGGCCGTCATCGGCGAGGGCGGGGTGGTGCTGAAACGCGGCCGCGAACTGCCCCAGGTCCTGCGCGTCTTCGACAGCCGCAAGTTTCAGGTCATCGAATAGCAAAAGGCCCGGCGTTTCCGCCGGGCCTTCGTTCCTCTTGGGCTATCGCGCCTTGCGCTACTTGAGCCTGCCCGAACTCAGCGACGGCCGCCCGTGAAGGCCAGCAGGAACTGGAACAGGTTGATGAAGTTGATGAACAGGTTCAGGGCGCCGAAGCCCGTCGCCACGCCCATCGCCTGCTGGTCGCCGCCCAGCTGGTAGTAGGTCATCTTCAGGCGCTGCGTATCGAAGGCGATCAGACCCGAGAACAGCAGCACGCCGATGGCGCTGATGATCAGGTAGAAGGTCCCCGACTGGAGGAAGATGTTGACGATCGAGGCGATGATCAGGCCGATCACGCCCATGATCAGGAAGGTGCCCATCGGCGACAGGTCCCGCTTGGTCGTATAACCGAACAGGCTCAAGGCCCCGAAGGCCGCCGCCGTGATCAGGAAGGTCGAGGCCAGAGACCCGCCGGTGTAGCGCAGGAACAGGATGCCGAGGCCGGCGCCGATGGTTGAGACCACGGCCCAGTAGAGCAGGTTCACGCCGCCCGCCGTCGGGTTCTTCATGAAGAACATCGAGCCGAACAGCATGACCAGCGGCGAGAACTGGACGATCATGCCCAGCATGGTCAGGCCGATGCGGCCGTCGGGACCATAGCCGAACAGCAGGCGCTGTACCTCCGGGACGTTGCCGGTGACATAGGCCAGAACGCCCGCGACCACGAGGCCGAGGGCCAGCTTGTTATAGACGCCCAGCATGAAGCCGCGCAGTCCGGCGTCGACCGACATGTCGGCCGAGGCGGGCGCCACATTGGTGAAACCGTTTCTGAAGTCGCTCATCGCGAGATCAATCTCCACTTGGACCGGAGCAAGCCCCCGGCCTTTGACTGAAATATCGGAGCCTCGACCCCGACACGCAAGGGAATGTGCGCTTCCCCGCGTCGATCCGCCCCGCTACCAAGGGTCGCATGCTTCGTCTGTTCACCGCCCTGCCCGTTCCCTGGGACGTCGCCCAGACCCTGAAACGGCGCCAGACCGGTCTGCCGGGCGCGAAATGGCGGCCCGAGGAGGCCCTGCACATCACCCTGGCCTTCTATGGCGACGTGCCCGAGCGTCAGGCCGACGATCTGGCGGGAGAGCTGTCGCGCATCCCGGTCGATCCGTTCGAGATCGTGCTGAAGGGCGTCGGCTCCTTCGGCGACGGCCACCGCGCTGACACCCTCTGGGCCGGGGTCGAGGCCAATGAAAAGCTCAACGTTCTCGCGGGCCGCTGTAAGGCCGCGGCGGAACGGGCCGGGATCCGTATGGAGCCGCGCCTCTACAAGCCCCACCTGACCCTGGCCTATCTGAAGATCCAGACCAATCCGGACCGGATCGGGGCCTGGGTTTCGAACCACAATCTGCTGCACTCGCCGCCGATCCGCATCGACCGCTTCGGCCTGTATTCCAGCACCCTGACCGATCACGGCAGCGAATATGAGCTGGAGCAGTCCTGGCCGTCTTGAACGCGGGCCTGGTTGAGCGCATCTGCAGCCCATGTTCATCCAGACCGAACCCACGCCCAATCCGAACGTCCTGAAGTTCCTGCCCGGCAAGGACGTCGCGCCGCTGGGCGCGCGCGAGTTCCTGAACATCGACCAGGCCGCCGCCTCACCCCTGGCCGAGGCCCTGTTCAATCTGGAAGATGTCGCCGGCGTCTTCTTCGGCGCGGACTATGTCTCGGTGACCAAGGCCGCTCACGGTCTGGACTGGTCGGAGATGAAGCCGCCGATCCTGGCCGCCATCATGGACCACTTCACCTCGGGCGCCCCCCTGCTGCGCACCGAAGAGGCCGTCGCCGACGCGGGCGAGGACACCGAGATCGTCGCCGAGATCAAGGCCCTGCTCGACAGCCGCATCCGCCCGGCCGTGGCCCAGGACGGCGGCGACATCCTGTTCGATTCCTTCGACGAGGACAGCGGGGTGCTTTCACTCCGCATGCGCGGCGCCTGCGCCGGCTGCCCTTCGTCCTCCGCCACTCTCAAGGCCGGGGTCGAGCAGATGATGAAACACTACGTCCCGGAAGTGACCCGGGTCGAGCAGGTCATCTAGACCCCTCCCACTCCTGTACCCCGAACACCTCGACGCCGATCTCGCCGTCGGTGGTCAGCCAGGCGCGCTTCATGCCCTGGCTGTTGAAGGGATGGGCGATGTTTCCCTCGGCGTCGAGCGCGATCAGGCCGCCGTCGCCGCCCAGCCCGCCGATGTCGTCAATGACCGCACGCGCGGCCTCGGCGATCGTCTGGCCCGCCCCGACGCGCCAGCCGACCTGTGCGGCGGCGGCGACACGGATGAAGAACTCGCCCTGACCCGTGCCCGAGACGGCGACGCGGTCGTCGGCCCAGGTCCCGGCGGCGGGGATGGGGGTGTCGCCGACACGTCCGGGCATCTTGCCGAACACGCCCGCGGTCGAGGTCGCGGCGGCGAGGCGGCCCTCGCTATCCAGCACGCAGCAGCCGACAGTGCCGTGGCCCAGGACATCGGGCGCCGTGCCGGGCGGATGGTTGTCCTCGCCCTTGCCGGCATGGGTGAACCAGCTGGGTTCGTCGGCGATGGCCTCCAGCCCCTGATCGTGGGCGAACAGGGCCGCGCCCTCGCCGACCAGCATGACGTGGGGGGTGTGGTCCATGACCGCCCGGGCGGCGCGGACCGGGCTCCGGAAGCCCTGCAGCGCGGCGACGGCGCCGGCCTTGCGGGTCGACCCGTCCATCAGGCTGGCGTCCAGCTCATAGGCGCCGGCGAGGTTGGGCGAGGCGCCCTTGCCGGCGACATAGAGCCCTGAGTCCTCCAGCATCACCACCGCCTCGACCGCAACGTCCAGGGCCGAGGCGCCCGCCTCGAGCCTGGCCTTCATGGCCTCGACCACCTCGCGCATATGGACGACCTCGCGGCTGTAGTCGCGCTCGCGGCGGGCGCCAGCGCCGCCGTGGAGGATGAGGGCAGGACGGGTCATGAGGGTCTCCGCATTATCCGGCCGCGTTCGATCGGGCCTTTTCTTATCGTGGGTGGCTGATTAGCGTTCCAAAGACGCGCGCGCCACGGGGGTCTGCGCCAAACCACCAATCAGGCGGCGGAAAAAGCCGTCGTAAGGGAAACTTCCAGATGCGCGCAGTCCTCTCGAAAGTCGTCGGCGGTCCCGAGGCGCTGGTCGTGGAGGACATTCTGGATCCGACGCCGAAGCCGGGTCAGGTGATCATCGAGGTCAAGGCGGTGGGCATCAACTTCCCCGACACCCTGATCATCGAGGACAAGTACCAGTTCCGGCCCGAACGCCCCTTCTCGCCGGGCGGCGAGGTCGCGGGCGTGGTCGAGGCCGTGGGCGAGGGGGTCAAGGGCATCTTCAAGGGCGACAAGGTCATCGCCGTGCCCGGCTGGGGCGGTCTGGTGGAGCGTCTGGCCGTGCCCGCCGCCAGCGTCATCAAGATGCCCGAGGGTATGTCGTTCGAGGAGGGCGCGGCCCTCGTCATGACCTACGGCACCTCCTACTACGCCCTCAAGGACCGGGCCCAGCTGAAGGCGGGGGAATCCCTGCTGGTGCTGGGCGCCGCGGGCGGGGTGGGTGCGGCCGCCGTCGAACTGGGCAAGGCCATGGGCGCCCATGTCATCGCCGCCGCCTCGACCAACGACAAGGTCCAGTTCGCGCTGGAGCTCGGGGCCGACAACGGCTTGATCTATCCGTCGGGCAAGATGGACAAGGCGGCCCAGAAGGAGTTGTCGGGCGAGCTCAAGCTGGCCTCGGGCCGCGACGGCCCCGACGTGGTCTATGACGGCGTCGGCGGCGACTATTGCGAGCCGGCGCTGCGGGCCATGGACTGGAACGGCCGCTATCTGGTCGTCGGCTTCCCAGCGGGGATTCCGTCCCTGCCGCTGAACCTGACCCTGCTGAAATCGGTGTCGGTGATCGGGGTCTTCTGGGGCGCCGCCGTCGCGCGCGACCCGGCCGGTCACGCCGCCAACATGGCGGACCTTCTGAAGTTCTACGCCGAGGGCAAGATCAAGCCGCGCATCTTCCAGACCTTCCCCCTGGAGCGCGCCCATGAGGCCATCAAGGCCCTGGGCGAACGGGCGGCCATGGGCAAGATCGTGGTGACGGTCGAGTCGTGACCGTCCTCCGCCTCGCCGACGATCTGGATATCGGGACGGCGGCGGAGCGGCTGGCCCGCACCGGCCGCACCCGGCTGTCCGGCCTGATCGGGGAGGGGGCGGATGTGATCCACGCCGCCGTCACCCATCCCGACATGGTCTGGATGCGGGCCATCGAGAACCCCTACAACGAGGACGTCCCGGTCGCCCTGTTCGAGGCGGAGCCGATCGAGGAACAGGCCCGGCTGATCGCCATGGCCCATGAGGAGGCCGTCGACGGCTTCCAGTTCATCTTCGACCGCCTTCGGCTGGGGCGGGCGAAGGCCATGGGTCTGGCCATCCCGCAGGCCCTCTATGACCTGCATGCCCTGTTCAACTCGGAGCCCTTCCTCGATTTCGCCCGGCGGCTGACCGGCGACGACCGCATAGCCTATGCCGACGCCCAGCCGACCCGCTACCTGCCCGGCCATTTCCTGAACCGGCATACGGACGAGCATGTCGATGCCGGGCGGCTCTACGCCTATGTCCTGAACGTCTCGCCCGACTGGCGCGCCGAGTGGGGCGGGCTTCTGATGTTCCTTGATGAAGAGGGGGCGGTGACCGAGACCTTCACCCCGACCTTCGGGACGCTGAACGTCTTTCAGGTGCCCCAGAGCCATGCGGTTTCAATGGTGGCGCCCTTCGCCGGGGCTCCGCGCTACTCGATCACCGGCTGGTGGCGCGATACGCCCCCACCCGAAGCGCGATGACCGACATCCGACTCAACCCCGATCTTGACGCCGCCGCCCTGGCGGAGGCCTTCGCGGGGAGGCGGCGGCTGCACATCCCGAACATTCTCGAGGCGGCGAGCGCCGAGGCCGTGGCGGGAGTGCTCGAGGCGGAGACGCGCTGGAAGACCACTGTGGCGGCGGGCGGCGATTTCTTCGAACTGCCCCTGAACGGAGACCGGGCCGAGGATCCGTCGAAGCAGGCCTGGCTGGACGACGCCCGCCTCGACGGCGCCGCGACCCGGATGCAGTACGTCTTCGACACCCGCCGTCTGGGCGCAGAGCACGAAACCGAAACGCCGGACGCCGCCGACGCTGCTCTGGAGTTCCTGAACGGGGAGGCCTTCCTCGGCTTCGTTCGCGCAGTGACCGGCGACGCCCGCATCGACTTCGTGGACGGTCAGGCCAGCCGCTATCGCCCCGGCCATGTGCTGACCACCCATAGCGACCTGTCGATGGGCAAGAACCGGCTCTACGCCTATGTGCTGAACCTCACGCGGGAATGGCGGGCCGACTGGGGCGGGGCTCTGGTCTTCCACGGTCCTGACGGCCATGTCGCCGAGGGCTGGGTTCCGGCCTTCAATGCCCTGAATCTGTTCGAGGTCCCCATGTCCCATGCGGTGACCCAGGTGGCGTCCTTCGCCGGGGCGCCGAGGCTGTCGATCACCGGCTGGATCCGCTCGCACCAGCCGGTCGGTCCGCAGAGACCCTAGCGGTCCTTCAAGCGCTCGACGGTCTCGGAGGCCGCGTCGCGGTGCTTGCGCTTGATATTGGCGCCGAGGGTCGCGATCAGGGCGGCGAAGACCGCGGCGTCGTCGGTGAAGCCGATGCCGGCGAAGATGTCGGGAATGGCGTCGATCGGCAGGACGAAATAGGCCAGAGCCCCCAGCATCATCCCCTTGGCCGCCGCGGGCGTCTCCGGGTCTCGCGCCGCGTACCAGACGCTGAGCGCCTGATCGGCGAAGGGGATGCGGGCGGCGGTCGAGACGATCTTGGGCCAGAAGCCGCGCTGGACCCGCATCTCATTGACCCGCAGCACGGCGGGCGTCAGGGCGCGGCGCGGATCGATGGCGTCGTCCGGGGTCACGACCTCGTCGTCTGTAACGGCTTGTGATCGTGAGGCCATGGCCGCTAAACCCTCCGCATCCGCTGAACCGGCCTTCAATATAGGGACCTTTCCATGAAACTCGACAGCTCCATCGCCGCGGTCGTCACCGGCGGCGCCTCCGGCCTCGGCGAGGGCACGGCCCGCGCCATCGCCGCCACCGGCGCCAAGGTCGCCCTGTTCGACATGAACGAGGAAAAGGGCGAGGCCATCGCCGCCGAGATCGGCGGGGTCTTCTGCAAGGTCGACGTCACCTCCGACGAAGAGGTCGCCGCCGCCTTCGCCAAGGCCCGCTCCGCCCACGGCCAGGAGCGCCTGACCGTCAACTGCGCCGGCATCGCCACCGGCCAGAAGACCGTGTCGCGCAAGAAGGACACCGGCGAGATCCGCGCCCATGACATGGCCTCGTTCGAGCGCACCGTCCGCATCAATCTGTTCGGCACCTTCCGCGTGCTGTCGCAGTCGGCGCTGGGCATGGTGACGCTGGACCCCATGGAAGACGGCGAGCGCGGTCTGATCGTCAACACCGCCTCGGTGGCGGCCCAGGACGGCCAGATCGGCCAGGCGGCCTATTCGGCGTCCAAGGGCGGCGTCTACGCCATGACCCTGCCGGTGGCCCGCGATCTGGCCCAGGAAGGCGTCCGGGTGAACACCATCCTGCCCGGCATCATGTGGACCCCGATGATGGCCGGCATGGACCAGAAGATCCAGGACGCCCTGGCCGCCGCCATTCCCTTCCCCTCGCGCCTCGGCCGCCCGGCCGACTACGCCTCGCTGGTGCTGGAGCTGGCCCGCAACGTCTACATCAACGGCGAATGCATCCGTCTGGACGGCGCGATCCGGCTTGCTCCGAGATAATCCGCTGATCGATGAAAAAAGACCCTTGCGGTATCCCGCGCGGGTCCGCTATACGCCCGCCTCTCGACGAGACGGATCGCCTTTCCGAAGGGGCCGTTACGGAGTGCGGGCGTAGCTCAGTGGTAGAGCACAACCTTGCCAAGGTTGGGGTCGAGAGTTCGAATCTCTTCGCCCGCTCCAGTCGAGATTGCCAAGGCAATCAATAGGTTACGGCAGGGCGACCCCAGCGGGGTCGCCCACCCTATTTTCCTCGCCGCTACCACGCCGCTACCAAAATTATTTATTTGGTTTGGAATGCCAGGCCTTTGCTCGGCCGGATTGCGATGGAACCCGCTGCAATCTGCTGAAACTGGACCGCAGTGAATCGAAATTCGTAGCGCCCGGCGGAAGTGGGTTTTCCAATCAAACGTGCCAACCCGGAGTGAGCGGCAGCGGCGGCGGAGCTTTCGACGCCGGTCATGACTTTGTGTCTTGGGCCGATTGGAGCCGGGAGCTCGATCAGGTGGTCGAGGGTGCTGATCGGCACCGGTGCCGGCGGGATCAGTCTGTGGCCCACGCGCTGCGGCTTCGGAGCCATCGGTTGTCCCTGACGCTCATCGGCGGGTTCGAGGTCAATCAGGCCTCCAAAAAATGGGCCTTGCCGAACAGACGAGCAATGAACGCGCAGGGACCTTGCCATGGTGCTTAAGGGAATCCGTTGGACGGTACGCCGTTCGTTTTTGACGGGATGAATGGCGTCCTCTCAATCGAGAATGGATAACTCAATCCGGGGCGTGCAACCGCGAGAGCATCGGACTGGGACGCGCTTCGTATAGAAAAAACACGCCCGGAAAAAATTCGACTTCGGACGCCATTTTTTCGAGGGGCGAGCTTGAGCGCTGCGTAAAGCGATGTGCAGTGCGAGCCTCGGCCACGCTGTGGCTTTTGCGCTGCAACATGGAGTTTGTGCGCTAGATTTGGGCAGCCTTAAAAAAGCCGCGTCTAACCCTCGCCCTCCACGGGCTCGGTAATTTGTTGCGCTTTTGCAGCGCAATATGCCGATATTTTCCAACAGTCGGACAATAAGAGCATATTGGGGAGAAGTTCTAACCCCTTAATATGTCTATACATGTCTTGACTTCGCAGGATGGGAACCGGAGCTTTGTCCGCACAGGGACGGCTATCGGGAGCCGATCCGGCAAGGGGAACCACGATGAATCGACTGAGAAAGAGGCTTTTGTTCGCAGGTGCGGTCATCACCTCGACCCTGTGCGCGTCGGCTGTCTCGGCCCAAGAAGCGACGACAAATGTCGATGAGGTCGTCGTCACCGGAACCCGCATTAAACGCGCTGATATCAGCGGTGTCGGCCCAGCCACCGTGATCACGGAAGAGCAGATCGCCAACACCGGGATCACCAATCTGGAAAACCTGCTCCAGCGCTTACCCGCCTCCGCCGGTAACGCCGGTGGACAGACCAACGCCTACTGGACGGGAAATGGTTACGGCACCGCCCAGGTCAATCTGCGCGGTCTTGGGATCAACCGGACCCTAACGCTCATCAACGGTCGTCGTGTGGTCAATGGCGGCACCGGAGCGAACAGCGCGCCCGACCTGAACATGATCCCCACGGCGATCATCCAACGCATCGACGTTCTCAAGGATGGCGCTTCGGCCATCTATGGCGCTGACGCTGTCGCCGGCGTGGTCAACATCATCACGGCAAACGATTTCGAAGGCCTCAAACTCTCCGGCAAATACGGCATCGCCGACGAAGGCGACGGCCAAGACTTCACCCTGGACCTGCTCTGGGGGATCCATAGCGACCGGGGGCGTGTGGTCGCCGGCCTGTCCTATCAGAAAACCGAAGCCGTCAATCTGGCTGACCGCGCAGCCTGCGGTCTCGGCGAAGTCGGCGGCCAGCTGGTGTGCGTGTCGAGCGCTTCCACGATCGGCGGG
>Ga0209630_10002586_pt1 | contig 17304 bp, 21 predicted proteins | sample COG_01_FD_184745 | JGI IMG/M metagenome (GOLD analysis project Ga0209630, IMG submission 184745) | Pelagic Microbial community sample from North Sea - COGITO 998_met_01 (SPAdes) (version 2) | ecosystem: Environmental > Aquatic > Marine > Neritic zone/Coastal water | place: Helgoland, sampling... | reverse complement strand
CGGTGCCCCATCGCCAAATAGTGGTGATGATGTTAATGGACTATTTGGCGGTGCCCCATCCAAGCAAAAGGTCTACACTGGGCAGAAAGGCGGGAAATATGTTGTCGTTGGTGGCAAAAAGCGTTATTTGAAAAAATAAATTTTGTTTTTTATTATTTAATTTATATTAACTTTATATAAATTAAATGTGACTCATCGAGTATAACCATTGATGACGAAACATATTATGAATATTTAATAATTATAATTTTATAATTATAATTTTATAAAGATATCATATATATTAATATATGCATGTTAGAAATAATTCGGCACAAATAATTATACGGAGAAAGAAAATGAAAGGCGGTCATTCAACAGATTTAACAACACAAATTGTCGGGTTCTTTTTATATGTTAAATTAAGACTGAGTACAATTGGCTTTTCACATGAACGAAGCCTTTCACATGAACGAAGATTAAAAACAATTGAAGATGTAATGTTTAATACTCAGAACACTCGACCAGAAATTTCTATAAAACATACAATATCTAGAATTTATAATATAATATACCCATACACAACTAAAGATATAATAAAGACTCTTAAGGCACGAATGACGGCATATAAAGTCGCAATAAATATACAAAGTATTATATCTTTTTTAAAAGAGATGTTATGCGATGAAGATAAATGTTTATTAAATGTTATTGAAATAACATTTTGGAGTAAGAATATCTCTTTATTTTACAATAAAGCGATAAAGTACCCATATTTGGAATATATTAAAATTAAAGAGATATTAGATACCATCACTCAATGGACGGTTGATAACAGGTATTTGTTTTTTATAGAACAAATAAGTCGTATAATATATGAAATATCATGTATAATTCGTAATCGTATAGACACACTACTAAATTTCAATTGGTTACACAAACCAATTGAAACCACGCTTGAAGAAATATATATATTCAACCAAGCATCTAAAACTAATCAAATTTATATGGCAAAGTGTATAGAGATATCGGAGGGTGTAAACAAAAATAGAAACAATATTACACATAAAAATATTGCAGATTTAAAACAACTAGAACAAATTGTTCTAGCAGAACAAAAATCCATTATGACTATGCTGCTGATGGTGCTATATCGAGCATGGTGTCGTCGGTAGACGGCACCCGGGTGGTCTCGGGCAGCCATGACGGCACCGTGAAGATCTGGGCTGCTGTGAATGGCGCCCGGGTGACCGATAAGATATACGCTGCCAACGATAAGGTCAATAGCGTGGCGTTATCGCTAGACGGCAAATCGGTGGTCGCGGGTTACAGTAATTCTCATGATGCTCCTGCGCCTGATCCTGTTCCTGCTGCTGGTGGTGGTGGTGCTGATGGTGCTGCTCCTGCTCATGCTGGTGGGAAGGAGGGTGGTGGTACTGTGCTTGGTCATGCTGCTCTTGGTCATGCTGCTGTTGGTGCTGATGGTGCTGCTTATGCAGTAAATCCAACACTAGTTTCACATAGAGAACCATTACAACCAAGTAAACAATATAATCACATTAATACTCAATTATATATTAAAGACTTAAAAAATTTACAAGATGTATATACAAAGTATATAGTGACGCTTAGTGCAATGAACTGATTGGTTAGTCTATAATAAAATAAATTATATGAACATATCATTTCAATTATATTAATTATATTAATTATATAAAGTAATATAAATGACCACATCCGAAAATATTTTCAGAATGGTTGTAGAAAATACATCCGCCGATTTAAAGAATGATTTAAATTAAACTAAAAAAACGTCGGGTAAAGAATGTTGTGGGGCAAAAATACAACATGATTTATTTGAAAAAACAATGCGAGACTTTGTTACTAATAAAAAAACAGAATTACCAGACCATCTATATTCGACTAATATTAAATTAGAGGATGATAATAAGTATTTCTTTATGCAAAAGTTTACATTAAATAATCAGGCGAAAATTGCCGTTGTGGGGGATTTACATGGTGGTTTTTTAAATTTATTGAATTTTATCATTCAACTTATAGATACATGTGATTTTTTTATAGGAAAAAACAGTCTTATATTAAAACAAGACAGATATATCTTAAGTCTAGGAGATTTAGTTGATAGAGGAAGGCGTTCACCCGAAGTTGTTTGGTTTTTATGTAATCTATATAATCTTAATAAAGTTGAAGTAAAGAAAATTCCAAAAGTTATATTATTGAATGGTAACCACGAAACGTCTGATCAATATTCTGATCCTAATATTAACTATCCTTTTTCAAGGTTATTAACCAATAGAGGTATTCGTCCAGCCAGTTATATAGATTTTAATCCAGACGAATATTATATAATGCGTAAATTAATGCTTGAATCGGGTAAACATTTTTTGTACTGGTTTGTTCCATTCTTATATATGCCAATTGTTGTATTTATTAAAATAGGAAAAAAAAGTAAATATATACAATATTGTCATGGGGGAATTGATTACGATGATTTTATTGATGAAAATGGTAATTTCAAGAATTATCTATTAAATGAAGAATCTTCATTTAGGCTTCGACAAAATTTGACCCATTTTACAGGATATAGATGGACTGATTTTGCAGATCATCCCACGCAAAAAGAACCAATGCTAAATATATCAAGATGGGAGCCCGATCGTTACAATACACACTGGGTATATCAAAATCAAAAATTATATAGAAAATCTACAAATGGTACATTGACCCTATATAAAAACGAAGAGATTGAAAAATATCAAAATATAGGCTTGTATAGATTTTCTCAAATTCCAACTCGCAAGTATTTATACGATACTCAAATACAATGTATTATAAGAGGACACCAGGATCAAGTAAATGGATTTATGTTACTTGATTATACGCATACCGATCCGAATAATGAGTATGCTATAGATGCTTATACATATAAACCGGAAGAATCATATAATAAACCATTTACCGTAAATACATTCCCCGATACAATACATAATACATATAATAATAATCATACACCATTTTCAAATAGTAATTTACATCCAAATAAAAGTTATATAAGCGACGGATTAAAACAACCATCCGCCCTAATGAAAACTAATAAATTTAATAAATTTGATGTATCTCGTGCCATTGTTATAACAACTTCCACTGCTCGAGAAGCACGAGGTATGAAACTCGAATCATTTATAGTTGTATCAAGACCTGATAAATCACCAATACCTGATAAATCACCAATACCTGATAAATCACAATCACCCGTTAATACCTCGAATGATAATAATTCATTAAATTCTATTAAAAAATTAACAAATTTACAAAAAGTATATGAATGGTATGCAAAAACAATCCAACTATAACCCGTCATTAATCATTTTTTCACTTGAAATTAAAACATGTTATATTAACAAATTGTTAATATATTTTATAAATAAAACTATATATTATATAATGTCACAATTAAATTTACCATTTATATATGATAGGTATATAATGTCGCCATTAAATTTACAAATTATATATGATAGGTATATAACGGACATAGGTTACAATAAATCAATCGATTATGGTGCAATACAAAATATTATAAGAGATTCTAACCAACAAATTAGTTCGAACAAAGAAATAGCACCATATTACGCGTCACTATCAACTTATAATGCTGGAAGTGTATTTTTTTCGGAACCGGTGATACAAGATGAATTTATAAGAGGAGTTTATCATCTAAAAGGCATTAACTATACGGATTCAGAAGATTTAAAAAGTAAAGAATCCTTAACTAAAGAATTAGTAATTACTTATTATACAAAAATATTAGAACATACTTGTAATAAAATTCATCAATATAATGATCGTATTATGAAAGAGGCATATTTGAAGAAACCAGATGATCCGGCAGAATATATAAAGAATTCACCGTCGATTTGTTTATGTTTATCAACTGTACCTGGGGAGTTATTTAAGGGATACTTAACAGGAGACTGGTTAAAAGAAGCAGTCGAAAAATTTATTAAAACAGAATTATATACAAAAAATCCTTTTAGAATAAATATTGATTGTGATGCAGATGATACTATAAGATATATGGTTGCCGATATAAATTATATAGAATTTATTAAATATAATGACAAAAACAAATCAACTGATTTTACTCATACTGAGTATTTTAACCGTACCTGTAATAAAAACCATATATTTTATGTAGTAAATGGAGCAAATACTGAATTAATTTCAGGTATGGGTGGTACGAATAGGTTTCTAACAACATATGGGGAACAGAGATATAATGACCCCGACTATTTTTTCACGGATTTTACACTTGTATATGATAGTAATGATTTTGCAGAATCAACTCCCCAACCGCCATGTAATCAACCATGCCATTGCAAACAATTACAAATAACAGATTACGAGTTAAGAGAAATGGTACTAAAATACATACATATTGATAGAAAAGTTCATAAATTTACACAAAATAATACATTTAGAGAAAGACAAGAATCTGCCGGATGTGGTCGACATGCATTAAATAACTTATTAAAAGATACAGTATTTACAGTAGGTGATAGAAATATTCCATTTACATTTGACCCAAATAATATTATATATCCAATACCATTACAAAGTATATGTAATACATGGTCTCGATTATTAACACCCGGGAGTGATATTAGTTTAACTTGTTCTGCTGCTGAATATTATGACTTTGAAGTATTGAAAATTGGATTAAACCAAATGGGTTATCAGACATTGAAATTAGATGAAGACCGATTACATGGAATGCATGGACCCGATTTTAGATTAGATGATAATCGTATATTTCAAGTGTATCCAATTCAAAATGATTTAAAAATCGTTGGGTTTATCGGGTATTTAGTAGCAAATATTGGGGGCGGTCATTGGGAATGTATTAGAAAAAGAGACAACGGATACGAATGGGTAAATTCAATTGATAAACAACGTGATTCATATGATGATTCATTCAAAGACAAATATGTAAGAAGTGGTATTTTACGATTTGAATCGTTTGACATGTTATATAAGGCGTGTATGACATTTTATCAGAATAATAGAGATAACCCAAATAATCTATTTCAATTTATACCAGTTTATAAAGCAGCGTCATATGAACCTTATATAGGATTTGATACATTAAACGAATCAGTTAATAATAAAGGTGATGAAAGAGATCGAATTATAAATATAATTGACGGTCTTAAGTTTCAATATGATCTACAAAAACAAATATTATTATTTGTATGTGATCAAATGGTTGATAGTCGCCAAACATGTGTCACTCAATCTAGAGATGATATTAAAACATATTATTCTAATATATTAATACATAATACTATTGTTGTGCCATCGGAAAACGATGGTTTATCCGGTAGTAAAATAGCATTAAATACATTTATTTTAGGTATTTTACGCTTATTTTTAAAAGATCCATTTGATTTAGGTAGTATAAAAGGTGGTAGTGTTGATAAATCGCAACTTGATCCGTTGTTGGATACATATTTAAATGTAGTTTTTTGTCAAAACGAAGAGACAAAAAAGAATCAACAAGATGCATGGAACGCTATTTTAAATCCATTAATTTCTTAAACACCTACATAAAGTTCTTAAACACCTACATAAAGTTCTTATAATATTATATTTATATTATGAGTGATGATTTGAAAAACAATGTTATCGAATATGTTCGATATGATAATGAGATTGCCGAGTATAAAGAGCAGATTACCTCTTTGAAAGAACAGATGAATGAAGTCATTGAACGACGGAATAAATTTGAATTAAGTCTTATTAGAATTATTGAAACGAATAAACTAGAAAAAAAAGACATTATTATTTCGGACGGGAAGATTAAATACAGTCAATCCAAAACGGCAAAACCAATTACGAAGAAATACTTAGAAAAATGTTTTGTTGATTTTTTTGGAAATAAAGACAATGCAGAGAAATTACTGGAAAAAGTATATAATAGTCGAGATATAGATGTTAAAACAAGTATTAAGAGATATAATAAATAAATATATATATTTTATATAGTATAATGAGTATTTTGGACACAGATTTATTAAATGTATTAGTTGAATATTATATGGTGAGAATGGGTACTAAACCAGCAATTGTTGAATCGTTTTATAAGTTTTATGGATTTGATGGTCAATCGTTTAACAATGACCCGACAGAATTTATTGATACTTATGATGCCGTTATACATAAGAATGAATATAGTAACGCCTTTATAAATCTAAATAATAAAAATGTTACGAGTGGATTAGGACCGGCAATGTATATGTTTTTAAAATGTATATACCCCGAAAGCTCCTTTATAAAGTGTATAACCAGTAAATTAACTGATAGAATACATGACCGAACGAAGATGACGTCAGATTCCGGACGTACGATAAAACCATTTGTGTATTCATATCTATATGAACATCACGATAGGGAACAACCTGTAATACAATCATTGTTTAAATTATTAAAAAATAATAATATTACCGATTCAGATTGGAAGTATCTTATTCAGTTGGTAGAAATCGGATTAACTAGCGAAGATGTTAAATATTTAGAAAATTTAAATAACTTAGACCATTTAAATAAATTATAATTATAAATATTATATATAATATATTATAATATGAATCTTACGACTAAAACACAGCTAAAGGTACAAATACTTGCAGATTGGATTGCCACACTAAATGGCGGTGGTGGCGGAGACAAAACCACGCTGGCGGCGAAGCAGAGGAGTGTTGATGCGTACACTGGCACCGACGAGTCAATGACAGGAGAGATTAAAGACGATGGTGAAACGGAATCTAAATTTAACAGCAATCCTTCTGCTACTAATCGTCGTGCTGGTAGCACGAAGCAGCTGCAAGTGGGCGACAAGGTCGAGGCGATGTTCGAGGGCCATGGCAAGCACTACCCGGACAAGATCCAGAAGGTGAACAGCGATGGCACGTACGAGGTGCTGTTCGACGACGGGGACAAGGACTCGGCGGTGAAAGAATCGAGCATCCAAGGCAGCGGCGGAGGCGGCGGTGGCAGTGCTACTGCTAGTGCTACTGCTACTAGTACTGTTGATCTGGTGGACAAGGCTATTGTTCGTGGTCATGATACTACTGGTCCTGCTAGTAGTGCTGGTGGTGGAGGTGGGAAGGGTGATGTTTTGGTTGAAGATGATGATGGTAGTGGTGGTGGTGGTGAGGATGATGATGGTGAGGCTGGATTCCTTTCTGCTGATGATGACCTGCCCGATACCGGTGATCCTGGTGGTCCTCCTCGTGCTACTGCTGCTGCTGCTCATGCTGCTGATCGTGTTCGTGCTGCTGCTGCTCCTCCTCGTGCTGCTGCTAATCCTTTTGCTGGTGCTGCTGCTGCTGGTCATGGTGGTGTTCTTGCTGGTGGTATTGGCGGTAATGCTGCTGCTGCTCCTCCTCGTACTGCTGCTGCTAATCCTTTGGCTGGTGCTGCTGCTGGTGCTGGTCATGCTCGGTCTCCGTCTGGTCTTGTTCATGCTGCTCCTGCTGCTGCTGGTCTTGGTCATGTTGGTAATCCTGGTGACTGGGTACGTCCTAGTAATCCTCCTGGTCCTCCTGGTCCTCCTGACTCGTCTGACTGGTATCCTGGTGGTGGCGGTGGTGCTGGTGCTGGTGCTGGTGCTGGTGCTGGTCGTGGTCCTGCTGCTCATGGTGATAGTGCTGTTCCTGCTGGTCTTGCAAGTAGAGGTGGATCACCCCCTAAAAAGAAAAAGAAATCATCTAAGAAGACTAAACGCAAGATCAAGGTAGTTAAACCAGCAAAGAAGGTAACAAAGAAAAAGTCTAAGCGTAAAACATCAACAAAGAAAAAGTCTAAGCGTAAAACATCAACAAAGAAAAAAAAATAAATCGGTCGTATATATTAATTTGAAACCTATATTCTCATACCAAATAAACAATGAGAATAATATTTAACTAAATTGAAATCAAAAATAAAACCCCTTAAAAACACCTAAATATTAGTATATTAATGGAATACAAACAGTGGATTGAATGTTATGATGATAAATTAGAAGAATTATTTTATAATATACAAAATTATATTAATGATGACTTAGATGAATTACATATACTTGATATGTGTAATATAGAACAGTTTTATTTATTTATGTATCAAAACTCTAGAGATACTTTGTTTTAATTCTTTTTAATTCTTTTTAATTCTTTTTAATTGATTTATTGATATTAAATCAAATCTTAAACTAAATCTTAAACTAAATTAAATATTAAACTAACTTAAAATAATAATTATAATCACACTATATAAAGTATTAGTTTCAGTATGCCGGCATTTAGACCACGCCATTTAGATAATATACGTTCGCAACCAGTTAAAAAACCACTTGACATCAATGCGGTCGCAGAGTTTCCAGATTTAAGCGGAAAGAAAGTAGAAAAAGACAAACATCCCGTTAAATCATGGGCAAATATTGTAAAGGTAGACGAAAAGGATGAGTTATTTAACCCAGTACTTGAAACCAATTTTATTATAAAAAATAAATCAATTGATTATTTTGAAGACGATATTGATAACATATTTGATATAAAATATGACGATGTATGTCTTGGTATTAATGATAAAATACACCAATTTTGCTATTCTAATGCATTACCCCTGTACAATACACGGTCAAAACTATCAAATCTTATTGAATTCGTTAAAAACACTTCCTCTGCACTAGATATTATCATCGAAAACTTTGATAAACCGGAAGAAGATATAGAAGACTACGATGATTTCCAAGAAGAAGATATATATGATAGCGACTCGTCGCATGATTGATAAATATTAAAATTCAAGATTAAAATAATTAATATATATTAATTAATATATGCCGATTGACATTTTGTTTAAAAAAAACAAGAATGGTAGTGGTTTGTTTAATTATAAAGCACCATTCATACAAACAAAATCATTAAAAATGCGTGGATCAGCAACAACAAAAAGTATTACGACACCTCCTCGTAAACATAAAGGTTTTATAGGTGCTAAGATGTCTAGACATTTAGATTTACAACGTGAACAATCACTTGTTTAAATTATAATTTATCGCACAAATCAATGTGTGATAACAACATTCTTCTACAGCAATATCGATGTAATCCTAAATCATCTAGGATTTGTTTTTCACCAGACATTTCGTCTGATTTTATATCAACTATACGTTTTGAGTTATTAACCGGTACTTTTTCATTATATGAAGCCTGAACCTTTTCATTATATTCTTCCCATAAATGGGCAATTACTTTTCCACAAGAGTAGCAGCGAATTGGGATAATCATCTTTGTTATATAATATAAATATAATTTTTAAATCAATTTTATTTTAGAATTGATTTATAGTTCATAAAATAATATATCAAACAATAAATATATAAATATATAAATAAATAAAGATTATTCATACTAATGACATACAAGTGTAATTTATTTAAACAGAGTGATATAGAAAAACAAAATAACTATACTGAATTTAATAATATGAGAGACAGCACATCTCTAGATAATGAAGTCCAATCATTCGAAATAACATATAATAAAAAATGTCCTCTAAAAAAGTGGAATTGTAAACGGAACGAACTATGTAATATTTCGGCAATATGTAATAAACTAGATAAAATAATAGACTCTCTTCTAATTATTACAATACATATATTTTTTATATCAATATTTGAACCATTATTTTATCTTAATTATGTTGTAACCCTAGAATATAATTTTATAATGAGTAAAATCACGGACGAAACAAATATATTATATCAACAATATATGACATATTCAACTACCAATAGACAATTTATAGATACTGTTATATTAGGAGATAAATATAATACACTTCAAAAATTAGAACTAGAAAAAAACAAAGCGGTTTCATTTAAAATATTACAACGAGATTCATTATATATACAGGGTATTATATATAGTGCTAGTATATTAGGATTTATATTATTAATGTGTGTATATAAATATGTAAGAAAGGGACATATACAGTTCTGTAGGATATTATTAGAAAATATAGTAATGATACTGTTCTTATTTATATACGAATATATATTCTTCAATAATTTTATAATGAAATATGATACTATTGATACTGCTGAAATAAATTATTATGGGTTGTTGAATTTTATAAACTATACAACGTTTCATCCAAATGCATTCATCCAATGACCTGTTCTTGAACTTGAACTTGTACATGACCATTTGGATGTCTAGTTGTTATACGTGTTCTTAATATCCGCTTACCACATTGATTTATTGAAACTGTATGAGATGTAGATTGTTGCGTTACATTATGACTTCTCATATTAAATACCATGAATTGGTTACCTCCATTTTGTCCAAGCGGATTTTGTCCAAACGGATTTTGTCCAAACATTTGACTAAATATATTATGTGGATTCACATGTGATATATCAGATACATTAAGTGTTCCGAATTTATCATATTTATGTCTTTTTTCATCATCGTTTAAAACCTCATATGCTTCAGATATTTTTTTGAATTTTTCTTCTGCTATATCTTTATTTTCAATATTTCTATCTGGATGCCACTTTAATGCCATCTTTTTATAATTTTTTTTAATATCACTTGTTGAACAATTCTCTTGTAATTCTAATATATTATAATATTCTTTAACCATATATATAAATTATATATAAAATTTGCGTTTATTGAAATTCTATATTTTAACAAAATATATTAAATATGTTATATTGTGAATCTGAAATCGATTCTATGTGTGATTATACAGAATTTGATTATACGAATCTAAAATATTTAAATCCAATTCAGAAAGGGAACGGTCAAAATATTTTAATAAAAAATTTAGCAGATGAAAATATCATTATAAAAACACCCAATATTAAAATAGAAAAACTTGTGAAAGATAGAATAGGAGATTGTTATATGGATTTAAATATTAGTGCTGGAATTAATAAGAAGGATTCTCAATTATTTTTGAAATTTATAGCAAATATAGAAGAAAACAACGAGTTAAATATTTATAAAAATAGTAAAAAGTGGTTTAACAATAAACAAATATCATATGACACAATTGACGAATATAGGAAGTCGTCATATAGTATATCTTCTAATAGTGATATTATATTTAGAGTAAAATATAATAAGAATGAATATAAACACTTAAATGTAGGAGATGTTGTAACTTTACAATTACACATTGAATCAATTCGATTTATGAAAACCAAATTTTATACAGAATGGGTTATAATTGAATTAAATAAACTTGAATTAACTGATTTTAATTTTTGTGAAGATAGTTTGGTTATGAATGAATATAATGATTTATTTCAAAAACCGAGATCATTGTCTTCCAACTTCGACAAACTAGAAAAAGAACAGAAAACAAGAAGACTCGAAGATGATGCATTACGAATAAAAAAGGAGCAGAGACTAGAACATAGGAGACTAGAAGAACAGAGACTAGAACATAGGAGACTAGAAGAACAGAGACTAGAAGAACAGAGACTAGAACATATGAGACTAGAAGAACAGAGACTGGAAGAACAGAGACTAGAAGAACAGAGACTAGAACATATGAGACTAGAAGAACAGAGACTGGAAGAACAGAGACTAGAACATATGAGACTAGAACATATGAGACTAGAAGAACAGAGACTGGAAGAACAGAGACTAGAACATATGAGACTAGAAGAACAGAGACTAGAAGAACAGAGACTAGAAGAACAGAGACTAGAAGAACAGAGACTAGAAGAACCTCGTATAACAAAATTGCCTAAGAATTATTTTAAAAAAAATAGAATATCCAAAAAGAAATCCAAAAAGAAATTAATATATGGTGATAAAATAAAAATATGGGAAAATTAATTTAATAATAAATAGATTTATTAAATTTTTTTTATTTGTAGTTATTATATAATGGTTAAATCACGAAATAATTCCAATACGGGTGCTATATGTATGGTTTCTTTACTAGTTCTAGTAATAATTATTGTTGTTTTTTGCTGGAAACAGTCTCCTGTTAAAAATCTTGTAAGAGGCAATCTAGAAAATGACCACAATGCAAGTGATTTAAATAATAATTTACCAGTAGATGTTCAAGAAAATCTTGATGTTCAAATGAATTCCATGAACAACAGTTCTGTCTTAGGTGGACAAGGACAAGGTGCTTTAAATAGTGACCCTGCCTCAAAAGCACGTCGTCAGGCAGGATGTTTCCCAAAAGATCAATTAACTCCACAGGAGTTATTACCCCAGGATACAGCAAATACCTGGGCTAAATCAAACCCAGATGGCGGCGGGTCATTGAAAGATAAAAATTTCCTCCAATCTGCTCACCATATTGGTGTTAATACAGTTGGACAGACATTACGTAATGCCAATTTACAATTGCGGTCTGAACCCCCTAATCCACAGGTTAAAGTATCACCATGGGCGCAAAGCACTATTGAACCCGATATGAATAGAAAACCTATGGAAATCGGTGGATGTGCTTAATTAAAGTATAACTCTTATTTTATTTTATTTTCTTACATACATAACAGATAAAACAATATTTAAGAATATTAATATTCCGATAATAATCCATAACCAGTTGTTATCGTCATTTTGTTTTTTCCTAGAATGTTTTACATATTTTGTTTTATTAACATATGTATTATTCACAACCGGACGCTGTATATTCATATGTCGAGGTCTATTTATCACTTGTCTGGGTCTATTATTAACCAATTGTCTCGGTCCGTTATTTACAATATGTATGTCCCTATGAACAGTTGCCCCATATCCCTGTCGTTGCCCTCCTTGTTGTTGCCCTCCTTGTTGTTGCCCTCCTTGTTGTTGCCCTCCTTGTTGTTGCCCTCCTTGTTGTTGCCTTCCTTGTTGTTGCCCTCCTTGTTGTTGCCCTCCTTGTTGTTGCCCTCCTTGTTGTCCAAATTCTAGTAAATTTGGCAATTCATTAACGGGTGGTTGGTTTATGTTAGGTTGTTTTAATACAGATTCAAATGAATTATTGCCAAATCCATCAAAATCATCAACTTGATGTCCTTGTGAAAATGGTTCGAGCGAAAATGCTTCTGAAACAGAACATCCAACTGCTGGTGGTTTCATTATAAAGTATATACAGATATTAATTATATTATGGTGTATTAATTATATTAACCATTGCGTCGATATGATTTTATTGATATAAATAACATACCTGATAACATTGAAAAGAAGATTATTAATAACAATGCAATTATTAATATATATGGATACAAACGATCTATACAATATGATATAGATGGGTCTATTAAATACGTTGTTATATATTTTTGATTTTTCTTTTTCTTAATTTCAATAATAAATTTGTCTACAAACTCTTGTATAACACTATTTATTATATCGTTTGTCATATAAATTTAATGTAATTATAGATTAAAAATAAAAATACTTACCGACAGAAAGATATTATATAACATATATTAAAATGGATATAGTAAAATACATTACATACGCTAATATATATAATAGTTATTCTAATATATGTAATGGTTTTTGTACAGGTATTTATACAACATATACATTATTATCATATATACCATCCTTAATGATACGGAAGAAAGGCGTTTCATCAGAAGATATAAGTAATACGATTGACAAATTAAAAAATATACAAACAAATATTAAAAATAGAATAACACATATAGATGAGAATGTAGCAGTTTTCTTAGAAAAGTCTAATTTATATTATACACATGGGAATAAACGAAGTGCTATATATAATTTAAAATTAAAAAAGATGTATGAAAGAGAGAAAGAAAAATTAGATTCTATAAATTTTAATATAGAAACACAAATATTCGCAATAGAATCAATGGATTTGATAATTATAACTGCTGAAACACTTAAAGATACATCGGTTCATATGAAATCACTTAATACAACACTTGATATAGGAAAGATTGAAACAACAATGGAAGAACTACAAGATCATAATAGTATAAATGAAGAATTACAAAATATATTTTCTGAATCGATTTCGTTGGATTTTGATGATGATGAATTGTTAGAAGAATTAAAGATATTGAATACATGTGATAATCAACCAGTATCAACTAATATTAACGACGGGGTTGAAATTAACAAACCAGTTGAAGACTGTAAATTAATAGAATTAGAACAACAACTACCAGTTCCAGTCGAAACCATGTATAACAAACCAGTTGAAGCGTTACAGACAACGTAGTTACAACGTAGTTACAACGTAGTTACAACGTAGTTACAACGTAGTTACAACGTAGTTACAACGTAGTTACAACGTAGTTACAACGTAGTTACAACGTAGTTACAACGTAGTTAACACTTTAAACATTTCACTAGGATTGAATACTAATAATTCATGTTTAGTTTTATATTTGTCATAATTTGTGGATATTGCTTGAATAATTCTATATTCAACTTTTGATTTAGATGCGTTGATAACACTCATATTGGATTTAGAATTAACTTTAACAGCGTGGACACAGTTATAAGTATGATTACATTTATAATTACTATTATCTCCTATTGTTAATGTGTGTTTTTCTTTTATATGAACTGTTTCGAATAATGCTTTTAAATATTTACGTAATTTACTATTGAATTGTGGTGGTATATTATATCTACGTCCAAATGATTTTCTTACAATTCGTATTATAATAAATAATAAATCAATAAATGATTTATTACAAATCATATTATTATATGTATGAGTTGGTACAATAATATTATCCATTTTATTAGACTGTATACATGCAAACCCAAAATCAATTATTTTTACTAAATGTCCATGTGTTGCTATTTTATTCCCGTTTATTGTAATATGTGTTTTGTTAGTCGGAACTAGTATTATATTATTCGGTTTCATATCACCATGAACAAAATTAAAATATTTTTGAAGTATATATAAGATCATTGTAAGTTGTTTAAAATAATCAATAAATTGTATATTATAATTAACATGTGAAGTATCGGAATTATTATTATTTACCTGTTTTTGTTTGGAAATAAAGTGGTCTAATGTATTACCTTCCAACTTTTCCATTATATAGAATATGTGATTCTTATATCGAAACACAGTATACATTTTTGGTATAAAACGAGTCGTTTTTTTATTATAATTAATTAATAAGTGTATCAAATATTCGGTCAATATCTTTTTAATAACAGTAGGATGCCCTTTTTTAATTACCTGTGATTTAACAATAACATTCAATTCTTTTATATTTGTCATTCGAACGTCTAAATCATCGACTCTATTTAATAATACAGATTTCTGAGAAGTATTGTTGATTAATACTGCATTATGAACATTGCCGTACGTTCCTTTACTAATAAAAGACCCTATTTTAAGTTTTATCTTTTCATTAACAGTTTTGTATGTTCCTTGTATTCCAACGACTTCATTAGGACCAGATGTATTTTTAGTCAATATGGAAATGTCTTTATATATGTGTTCAAGATTGGTTAATTTATCTGAATTTATTTTATATTCTATATACTTATCCAATGATTTTTCAGGAGAAGTATTATTTGAATTATTATGTGATACATCTAAATATTTTGTTATATTATTCACTAATCTATCCTTAGATTTATGATTACTTTTTATCTTAAATATGACAGACATAGTATATATTATATTAAGATATAAACTTTTAATATTCCACTATTTTCAGTCTATAAGATTTAATTATATAAGATTTAATTATATAAGATTTAATTATATAAGATTTAATTATATATATATATATAAATGATATCAAGTGTAACATCTACATTATATAATGGGTTTGTAAATATTTTTATAACAGATCATGTTGAAAAACAAGAACAAATACTAGAACCCCTTACATGTATTATAAAACTAGGGATTTTATATTTAAAAGAGGACGGTACTAAACTACAAATTATAGGTAATAGTATTCATTATTATTCACCTAATGTATTACAGGGGACAAATAGATGGATTAGAGGGGACAATAGAAATGATTTACATAATTTATCAAATCCTATTAAAATAGCATTAGAATGGTATACCCCTAATAAGAATCCTGACATATCAAATTTATTAAAATACGCGATTCACGGATTACGTAAATTAGGAGAATCATATAATATAGATAATGTATCAAGTTTAATTGGGAATACAATTAGTCATTATATTAATTTAATATCAACTGTTTTAAAGAGAGAAGATGAAACAGATAAAGAAACAGATAAGAAATTGCCAGCAATTGCCAACTCTAATGTATATAAAGATATTTGGACACCTGATGAAATATCAATTATAAATAAGTTATTTCTAATAGCAATAACTAAGAAATCGGCAAATGATAACTATGAACATTATATTAAATCCATTCAAAGTATCCTAAATGACAAAGATGAAAAAATCCGAGAAATCGTGTATATGAAAACAACAAAACTCCAAACATAGAATGTGTGGTCGTTTATAGATAAAAACGATATTGGTCGTTTATAGATAAAAACGATATTGGTCGTTTAGATTATAAAAATATATTATAAAAATAAATTATATGGAGAATAAACAAATTACCGTTTTAAAAACTAGAATTGGTGAAGTCGAAAAATTACACAATAGATTAACTGCGATTGTCGTACATTTATATCACGACAACCAAAAGATGAAAAAATATATTCAAAGTCAAGAATCTATTAATCTGTCTCCGTCTGCTGAAAGCGATGAAGTCGATAAACTTGTAATCGGTACCAACAGCGATAACAACGCCCGTGCTAATCAAATTTTAGAAGAGTTAAAGAAGATTCAGCATAGTTAGCAATATATTCCGTCTAATATATTCCGTCTAATATTTTTTTAATTGTCGATGTGCTTATAACAACTTTTTGTTTTAGATGAATATCTGTCCTAATATTTCCAATTTTAATATTATTATTAAAATAATCATTTTTGTATTCTCGTATAATAAATTCAACATATTTACTATACTTTTTAGTTGTTTTATGATTACTGTTATTAATTTCATATTTCAGTTTTATATCACCCGTTAATGTTTTTTCATATCCATATATTTGTAGTTGATTTGTGTGAACTGCATTATGGTGTTGTTCACATAAAACAACCAAATTATTTTTATCATTCTTCGATACATCACTATCTGTGAATTCTTCTTGGTATGTTATATGATGTACATCAAGATTTATTTGAATACCACAAATATGGCATTTGTCTACATATACCGCGTTGTTATAAGTAGATTGTTTGGGG
>Ga0209630_10002585_pt1 | contig 17305 bp, 23 predicted proteins | sample COG_01_FD_184745 | JGI IMG/M metagenome (GOLD analysis project Ga0209630, IMG submission 184745) | Pelagic Microbial community sample from North Sea - COGITO 998_met_01 (SPAdes) (version 2) | ecosystem: Environmental > Aquatic > Marine > Neritic zone/Coastal water | place: Helgoland, sampling... | reverse complement strand
CCTCGTCAATGCGATTGACCGCAATTCCCTCCACCCCAAAGGTGTAACCTCCATCTCCGTTTCTATCGATAAGGAACAAGGCTCTATCACGATCGAGAACAATGGACCACTTGGTGGTATCGGTGTTCGAATGCACGAGAAGGAGGGGTTGTGGAATCCCGAACTCACCTTCGGTCACCTCCTCACGAGCACCAACTACGATGACAACCAAAAGCGTGTTGTCGGAGGCAGGAATGGTTATGGAGCCAAATTGACCAATATTTACTCCTCAGAGTTCTCGGTAATCATCAAGGACCATGAAGTGAAGCAGACCTACACACAGGGGTGGTCCAATAACATGACAACCTGTCACCAACCCAAGATTAAGAAGCATGCAGGTGCCACGTCATCTGTATCTGTGACTTTCACTCCGGATTGGAAGAGGTTTGGGATGTCCAAGATGGATGAATCAATCTACCAGATTTTCCAAAAGAGGGTTTGGGATGCAAACATCTGTACGACCCCCAACTGTAAGGTCAAGTTCAATGGAGATGTTCTCCCAAAGACATCCTTCGAAGCCTACGCAAAAATGCACGAGGGTGTCGATAATGTGTGCTCCGTCGTGTCTGACAGGTGGTCTGTGTGTATCGGTCCAGCTGAGAATGGTATGGAACAGGTGTCCTTCGTCAATGGTATCTGTACCACAAAGGGTGGTAACCACGTAGATCACGTGGCATCCCTAGTGGCAAATGGAATCATCGAAGACATGGCGAAAAAGATCAAACTGAAGCCCCAACAAGTGAAGAACACGTTCAACATCTTCGTCAAGGCAACCCTCGAGAATCCCACATTTTCGAGTCAGGTCAAGTCTGAATGCACCTCAAAGTCCCAAGACTTTGGCTCGAAGTTTGATCCCCCGAAGAACTTCATCAAGAATGCCCTAAAGACTGGAATCCAAGATGAACTCCTGGCACTATCGAAGTTTAAGGAGATGAAGGAACTCAAAAAGTCTGACGGTACCCGGAAGTCCAAAATCACGGGGATTCCCAAATTGGACGATGCAAACAAGGCTGGCACTGCGCAGTCTGGGAAATGCACACTCATCGTGACAGAGGGTGATTCGGCGAAGACTCTGGCGGTCGCGGGTCTCTCTGTGGTTGGAAGGGATCACTACGGGGTCTTCCCCCTCCGTGGTAAGTGTAAGAATGTGAGGGATGTCTCGGTGGCTCAACTCTCATCGAACCAGGAGTTCAATGATCTCAAGAAGATTTTGGGTCTCCAACAGGGTAAGGACTACAAGGATGTGTCCGAACTCCGCTACGGGAGGCTCATGATCATGACTGATGCGGATAACGATGGGTCTCACATCAAGGGTCTAATTCTCAACATGATCCATTACTTTTGGCCAAGTCTGCTCAAGTTGGGGTTCGTAGTTTCTATGGTGACCCCAATCATCAAGGCTACGAAGGGTTCGGAGTCTAAGTCCTTTTACACTGACTCGACATTCCGAACTTGGTATGGATCTGGAAAGGCTGGGTGGAAAATCAAGTACTACAAGGGTTTGGGTACCTCAACATCCGCTGAAGCGAGGGACTACTTCAAGAAAATTCAGGATCTCACAGTCAAGTTTGACATGGATGTGATGACGGACACGTCGATCGTTCTCGCATTTGACAAGAAGATGGCCGATTCGCGGAAGACCTGGCTCCTTGACAGCACAGCCAAGGAGGCTTCGGAACTTGAGGTTCCCTATGGAAATGTGAAGCAACTTGACATCACAGACTTTGTCCACAAGGATCTAGTGAACTTCAGTCTCGCAGACCTAAAGCGATCAATCGCCCACGTGGCTGATGGTCTCAAACCCTCCCAGCGGAAGGTTATGTATTCCTGTTTTCAGAAGAACCTCAAAGATGAGATGAAGGTGGCACAGCTGGCAGCCTATGTGGCTGAAAAAAGTTCATACCACCACGGTGAAGTTTCATTGGCGGATACAATTGTCAAGTTGGCGAATGATTACACGGGTTCGAATAACATCAACCTCCTTGAACCATGTGGTCAGTTTGGAACCAGGTTGATGGGTGGGAAAGATGCCAGCCAGACACGCTATATCTTCACGAGATTGACACCCGAGGCTCGAAAGCTTTTCGATCCCAAAGATGACGCCATTCTTAATTATTTGGATGATGATGGACGCCCCATCGAACCAGACTTTTACATGCCCACCTTACCTATGGTTCTGGTGAATGGTACAGAGGGCATCGGTACGGGTTTCAGTTGTTACGTACCTCCCTTCAATCCCGAAGATATTAAGGAGAACATTAAGAGAACTTTGGGGGGTGAAGACCTCATCGAAATGAAACCATGGTTCAGGGGCTTCAAGGGACGGGTCTATAAGGATGACACCGGTCTCTGGGTCACTGAGGGTATCTACAAAGACACGGGTTCCAGACTCAAAGTCACAGAGCTTCCACCTGGGCGATGGACCCAAGACTATAAGGAGTACTTAGACACACTCGTGGAAAAGAAGATGATCAACAGCTACACGAACAATAGCACCACGGAGGATGTGGATTTTGAGATTTTTGGCTACACTGGGAAGGACTTGGTGAAGGACCTCAAGATGAAGAAGACGTTTCATACCTCTAACATGCACCTCTTCCATCCAACCAGGGGCATCCACAAATATGCGAATGCCGAAGAGATTCTCCAAGATTTTGTGCAACTCCGATTGGAACATTACAAGAAGCGAAAGGCACACCTAGTGGATGTGTTAGAGAAGAGGGCTGCAATGTGTGGCCACAAATCAAAGTTTGTGTCCATGGTCATAGAGGGAAAACTGGTGGTATTCAAAAGAAAGAAGAAGGACCTGGAGGCTGAGATGTCTGCGACGTTTCCGAAAATTGAGGGAAACTACGACTATCTCCTCAACATTAGGACGGTTGAATATACGGAGGAGCGTGTAAAAGCCCTCATGGATGAGGAAAGGCAGGCGAATGAAGACTTGGAACGTATATTGAAAACCAGTCACATCACAATGTGGAAAATGGATATTAAAAATATATAAACAATAGTAAGCATGGGTGAAGCCGCTAAGATTTCCCTAAAAGCTATTGGAAAGCAGGATACACAACTGCTTTCCAAAGACCCAGAAGAATCATTCTTTAATTACAACCCAGAGAGGCATTCAGAATTTCGAAAGTATCACCGCGCTCGAAATATTGTGAATAATGGTACCATAGCTTCATGGCCATTTGGACAGATTGTTAAGGTTCAATTCAATCCCACCAATATGGGTGACCTATTGAGTAACATGTATCTGAGTATCACAATGCCAGGTATATCAGATGGTAACTACGCAGATCAATTGGGGCGTCACATTCTCAAGAGTGTCACGATGTTTGTGGATGACCTCGAAGTTGAAAAAATCCACGATGATTGGGGTATTCTGTATGATGAACTATACCTCGAAATTTCAGAAAAAATAGCAAATAGATTTCTTGTGAATCGAAATTTAGGCTACGATGATTCGAGTAATGACGAAACGTATGCACGTCTAGAATCAAATCTGGTTATTCCTCTTCACTTCTTCTTTTCGAGAAAATATGCAAGTGATGAATACTCCTCGAATAAACCAAACCGCCCCTACTTCCCGGTGTGTGCCGCATATCGCCAAAAAATTGAATTCGAATTGGAGTTTCACCAACAAACATTTTTTACCAATACCACGGATACACTATCTCTACAATCATTCAATCTCGTAACTGAAGAAATCACTGTCAGTCCGGAAGAAAGAATTTTTCTATCAAGTGAAAAGCAAACATTCGTAACAGATCTGGTAAGAAAACATCCCTCAATTGTGAGCGAACTTGGTGTAGATAGGATTATAAATAATCTTGTACCAAACATCCCCGTCAAATGTATTCATTGGTTTTTGAGAAACACGGAATTCGAGGTTGAAGGGGATGCAATCGGATCGCGCGATGTAAATGAACAAAGACTTTATCAAAATCGTTTCAACTTTTCATCGAACGTAAGCTTTGATGACCAAACAACCTTCTTTGATGCTATCATGGAATCCGCGAGCTTTTACATCAATGGTAATAAGTTACCGAATGTTACAAAGACAGATCATAGCTATTATAAATATCTCATACCATTTGATAATCGTTTAGCAAGGCCAATCAGAAATATTTACACATATAGCTTCTCGATGAATCCGATCAATGTGGAACCATCGGGGAGCTTAGATTTTAGTCAAATACAATCAGATAAAACGAACATAGAAGTGAAATTGGATACAACGGAGGTGGATGTGTCTTCTAATACTTACTCTTTAAACATGTACTATACTGGTTACCAAACCTATGTGTTTGATAAAGGTTTTATGTCACCCGCTTACTAAATAGAGAACTCTTATTATCGGTCATGTAATCAATAATATTGTTCTTAATACACCATTTGATGAAATTCAACTGTGCCAGTGTTGTATGAATTTCATGGGATGTTCCTGGAACTGTATATACAAACTTTTCTGATCTACAAAACGGGTCAAAAAGTTTCTTACTGTATCCATCAAGACTTGACTTGTATGCACAATGTACAGTGAAAATTTTTCCATCATTCGTCTTGAAAGTTGTATGGTTTTTCTTGGCATATGTAGTGATGAACCATTCAATATTTCGAAGTGAAATACCTCCCGATTTATCCAAAATGTTCATTAATTTAGTTCTGTTTTCCTCTTCTATATAAAAATTATTTATAGCTGTTAGTAGGATTCCAGTTTTACTCATTATAAATTATAGAAGTCTAATCTATAAGCCCTCTTTTCACACCCCGGACATCCCGGGACATTTCTTAGGTCGGGGTCGGTGTGTGTGTGCTCGTTACCAGATCTTCTTACTATCTGTGGGCAGAGTATGACATCACCCTGATCCTTGTGAATGTTGCAATATGCACTATCCTCAACAACCTTGTATGTGCATCGCGTAAAATCATTCATGATTCCTTTACAAATACCAGGGGCGCATGTTTGAGGAATGCTACGTGTGAGAGATTCCAATGAAATTTGATGCTTCTTGGAGATATTGATGTTGTGTTTATTGATCTCTGTGACTAGAGATCTTTCACGGTCATCATTTACAAGTTGTAACAATTTGGAATCGAAACTCATATCTTAATACTATCTTGTTCGTATTGTTTAAATATATTTTCAAGAGATTGCGAACGAGCCTCTTTAATCCTTCCCTTGAGATCCGAAACGTTCCCCGATTCGTCTAAACCCCTCTTTTTACACTCCTCGATGAGTTGATCTTTTTTCATGGTGCTGATGGCGGGTCCCAGTTTCTTTTTTTGTGGTTTATATTGCTCGATAATCTCACCGAAAATTTCCTGTTTGGTATTTTCGAATAACGGATCTAAAAGATCACACACAGGATTGAGGAACTTGTTTTCAAAATAGTACTGATAATCTATGGGAATGTTATGCTCCTCAACATACTTGGGGTCTTCCGACTTTTCAAATGCCCTAGCCTTCGGATCGTCCGTCTTTGTAAGAAGATACGGAACACGATCACCTGATTGAGGTTCAGAACCTGGTTTTCGTTCCCGCATCTTAACGACAACCTGAACATGTGATTGGTTTATATTCACGCTTTCTGGGCTCGTAATCGACACTGGATCTCCTTTGATTTTATAGCTGTCTGAAAGCGACTGACTCAAAATAAGTTTTTCATTTGATATTTCACCAGAAAGAAGTTCATTCGCCCTCTTTTTGGCCAACTCCTTGGGTGGCCCGGGATCACTCGATGTGAGAACAACATCAAGAAGCTCTTTGCAGACCTCCCGTACATGGGGTGTATTATCTCGGCGGACAACCTGAAGACCCTTGATGTCAATGTAGTCCATGTGCATCTGGTCATCCTTCCCTTTGGTCCAAAGTTTGGCGGCGTAGCGTTTTTTAGAGTAAAGGAAGTAAGGCCAGTAGACCTTCTCGAGCTCAAGGTTGTTGGGTTTCTTGAATAGAGCACTGCATTCTTCCGCTGCTCTCTCGCCCACCTCCCAACTGTACCTGACAGCATCTTCACCCGTGCGCCCCCCAACATCGAACTCAACCATCACCGAATCTGTGTCACCATACCTCACCTTTGCACCCGGGAAGTTAGCCTCCACATAGTTCTTCGTTTCCTCAATCATCCCCCGACCCCTACATGTCGTCGTAGATGCAATTGGAACACATGGGAGAATACCCTTCCCTGCACCAGTAAAACCATATACAGAGTTCATAGAAACTTTATAGGCCAACTGCTTACCATTATAGACCTCCTTCATCGAACCCGTTGCAGTGGCCATGTCCCGCTTAGCCTTTTTGCGAAACTGTTTAAGCTCGAGAAGGATTGCCGGTAAAAGACTTTCAACACCTTGAGCAAACTTGTAGGTTTTGTCACCAATCTTAAACGTTTCGTATGTGACACCTGGAACGTTACCGTACCGCCTCTCGTCCATGACATACGTCGAGTAACAGAGGTTATGGGCCATCATGATCGAAGGGTACAGAGCTTCGAAATCCAAGGCTGTGATTGGTGTGTAATAGGCACCCTTTTGTGCCTCTAAAACCGTCGCACCCTCGTAGGGTTCTTCGGGGAGAGCACCGTACTTGATTGTCGGAACCATGTATCCCAACTCTCTGGCCTTCTTGGTAAGCTGGCTGAATACCTTAATCTGCTGACCACGTTCAACTAAAAAACACAGTGGGACCCACGTCGCTTTTGCCATCTCTAAGAGATTGAGGAGTGTGCATAATTTTTTCAATAGTTTATGGGGGAGGAGGGTATCTTTGATGCAGTATTCAGCAACTTCGCCCAATTTTTGGGGATTACCCTCCCTGTAACGAGCAAACATTTCCTTCGGAGCCATATCTATCTTTTGGTCTCCGAGGTAGAGTTTCGAAACTTCGTTCAATTTATACGAGTCTAATTTGTAGCCCTTCTTCACTTCATGGAACATATCGAAGATGAACCTTCCAGTCATGGGGAGTAGCTTCAGAAAGTTATCACCCAAGGCACTCGAACTTAACTTCTTCATTAATAGCTCACTTGGTGGATCGTGGAGCTTACCAAGATTGAAAAACTCTTCATGACACCCAGTGAAGTGTGCCCTCTTGTAGATGTACTCGAGATCGAAACCAAAGATGTTCCACCCTGTGATAATATCCACATCCTTTTCGTGGATGTACTTTTGGAAGGCTTCTAGCATTTCTCTTTCGGTATCAAAGCTCACAACATTGGGACCCTCAGTCTTCTTGTAGCATAAACATACCTTTTCGTATGGTTCATCATTCCCAAATTTGCATAGAGATATGGCAATCTGAAAACATGCATCACCGGGTACGTCGGCACTTGGGAACTTTCCAGTAGAACTATTACACTCTATATCAACCGATGCCACTACGAAAGGTGCAATGTCATCTCGAGCCACTGGTTTGAGTCCCCTCCAATCATTACACCAAAGATCAATATCAACCTTTGCGAGATGGGAACGAACGCATTCCGAGCCAGTTTCCAACCAACCAGTAGATTGGATACCAGTGCGATGCATCAATCTCAGGACAGGGTCGAGGTTTGATTCATATACATGGTACTTTCTGAAATTATTATTATAGGCAAATATGGAATTAACCTTCCTACGGTCAGCAAGTGTCCTGAAATTCAAACGCATATAGGCAAACATCTCATTATTTTGAAACCCCCATACATCCTTCTTCTTCGTGACACTATAACTCGTGACATGATCTTCACGGATTTTGTTCAAATCGTTGAACAATAGTCGAACCTCTTGATCAGTGGTTCCCCTAGGTAACTTCACAAAGAAATATGGTTCAAACACAGTTGTAACGCACACGGATTTTCCATTTTCCATTTTTCCCATAATACTGATTAAATGTTCGTCATCCACATCCCTCGCTTCCCATGTCAGAGCTTGAAATACCACCATATGTTTATATCCAGCCAAATTTTTAATATCATTTACTAATAAATGTCTGCTGCTTTAATCGAGCTCGTATCGGTGGGTGCCCAGGATGTGTACATCACTGGTGACCCCCAGGTCAGTTTCTTTCGTCAGAACTATAAGCGCTACACCAACTTTGCCATGAAGCCCGAGCGTATGGATTACATCGGTACTTTCGGTGCTTCCAATGAAATTACTATTCCTATTCGTTCCAAGGGTGACCTCATGAGCTACATATGGATCGAAGCTACTGGTATCGCCGAGGTCGGAACCAATGCGGATGGTTTGTTTTCGACGAACGCCGCTAATCCCACAGAGTTCCAGCTTTGGATCGGTGGTCAAATGGTGTCCACACTCGACTCCCTCTACATTCAAGGCGTTCACAATACTCTCATGAGGGACTCTTCAGCTAAGGCTTCCTTCGCTGTAACGACCAATACTCGAAAGGCGAATCACTCTGGAAATTACTACATGATCCCCTTCTTCTTTGGGGAAGACTGGACCAAGGCGCTTCCTTTGGTGGCCCTCCAATATCATGACGTAGAAATCCGTGTTAAGTGCCGCGACGGTTTCACACCTAATACCACTCCCAAGGTGTTCGGTAATTACATCTATCTCGATACAGAAGAACGTAAATACTTCACTGATACCGAGCACGAACTTCTCATCACCCAAACCCAGAGCCAACTTGCTACCAAAACTGATACCGATATTGATCTAAGCTATTTTAACCACCCAATCAAATCCCTCCATCTTGTGTCTGGTAAGGCCACTGATGCTGCATACACCAGTGAATACAACTTCGATACTGCGTCTCTTTATATTAATGGTACTCCTCTTTTCGAAAACACGTCGGGTGTGTATCACCACGATGTCGTCGCTGAAATGCATACAACAGATCTTCCCGACGATGCAATTGACAATGTTCCCACCTTCTCGTGGCCCTTCTGTCTCACCATGAGCAAAATGCAACCCACAGGTTCACTAAACTTTTCTCGAATTGATAATGCGAAGCTCACCCTTGTCAACCCAACTGGTGGTAACGCACTTCATCGTGTTTATGCGGTCAACTATAACATTCTCCGCGTGAAGAATGGTATGGCTGGTGTCGCTTTCGGTAATTAGATAGCCTAAGTTAATTGATTAAAATAGGGATTTAAAAAGTAAAAATGGTTAAAGTACGTAGCATTCGTACAACTTCTTCGCGAATCGTAGTGGAACTCGAAAAACCCAAAAGAGTCACCAAGTTCAAACCATCCGCGAAGGAAAAGAATCTCATGAAAATTGCTAAAGAGGCTCTCGACCAACTAAGGAAAAGCCACGATGAGCTAAACATCGAAAAGAAAAAATCTGCCAATCAAATAAAGTTATTAAAAGAAGAAGTAAACGATTGGAGGACATCTTGGGGTAGACTTGATATTGAAAATTTGGATCTAAAAAAACAAATCGCAGAAGCATCAATCTCGCGGCCCACCCGTGAGTGCTTCAAGCATAAGGTCTCGAAGGTAAAGCTCCATGCAGTTGAAAATCTTTTGAAAAAAGTGGGTGCTGGACCAAGTCTAGTGAGGACGTCCAAGGGGATATATAATTGTGTCACGAACTCTCCGGATATCATGGCTAAGCATTCAAAGACGATTGCCGCTGGTATCGTTCACTATTCTACTGAACCCAAGATGACCTGGAAGGAAAAGCAGGAGTTTTGCAAAGTTTCGGGCGTTTCCATGCCCTCCATCAATAATATCACCCACTTGATTCAGGAGCACCTTTCTAGTTCCATTCATCGATGAGTTTTTTCGTTTTTTCATACATTCCCTTAGCGTGGAAGGTCTCATCCTTGAGATCCTCCCAAATTGTGAGTCGATGTTGTAGAAACTTTAGAAACTTCTCCGGATCTTCGGGAGACTTGTAACGGACTTTTTCAGCCTTAAGTGCCTTTTCCATAGCTGCAGAACGTAGTTCCATCGAACGCTTAGCAATTTCCTCGGTAGTGAGTCGGGTCCCAACTTCTTGTTTTTTTCCGAGTGCCATTTATACTATGAATGCTCCTATTCTTTATTACTGTAAAGCTTGTCATCGAACGTATGATGGGTTCGCACAATGTTGCTTTGACATGGATCACATCGAAGTAAAAATCTCAAATAATACTAAATGATCCCCTTCCTTATCGTTGGAGGTCTCGCTGCTCTCACAGCCTATACCTACTTTGGTCCAAATCTCATTTCCTCAGAGGAGGCTAAGAAACACATCAAGAGTGGTAAAATCAAAGCTGTTATCGATGTTCGCACGATCATGGAATATCGCGCCGGTCATTACCCCAAAGCACTCCACATCCCAGTTAACAAGATTAATGAAAAAACAACATCGGAACTACCCAAGAAGGGACTACTCGTCTATTGCAACACTGGACAGCGGGCCAGATTTGCAGCAGAGAAATTGGAAAGTTTGGGGTTTAAGGACGTGAGCTACATCGCTGGACTCTACTCTACCTTACTTTAATCTATCAAGTCTGGATTTTTCCTTATTTATAAATACAGTAAGTTCGGTGGGATCTCTCGTGAGTTCAACAGAACCATGTGTATTTAATGGATGTACATATTGAACACGGATCAAATCTACTATGACCTGTTTCTGGTCCGAAGCCTGACTATAATGAACAGCCAACGCAGCCGCATCCTTTTTAGTTTCTTTTGGTAAGAAATCTCCATCATAAGAAACTACAACGTGCGAACCCGGCCACCCCTTGACATGAAGCCACCAATTCGCCGCAGGACTCGACTCAGTAAGTTCATAATTTTCCTTTGCATTTGTGCCAACTCTAATAGTAATACCATCAAAGGATTCATGTGTCTTCATAGGTTTTAATATATTCTATCCTTTATTTATAATGTATGTCACCCTAAAACCCAGTCCATCAGTCGTTCATCGGTATAGAGTAACTCTTCCAAATCAGACAGCCATCGATTTTGGACAAAAGGGGTTTGACTACTACGTAGATCACGGAAATCCTCGTATCATGAGGGCACAACTTCTTAGAAAGGGAGCAATCATTCCCAAGGAGGTGCGAATTGAGAGGGATCCCTATGAAATACATAGGGGAATGTTGAAAGTTAAAAGTAGTAAAAATGAAGATTGGGAGAATTACAATTCTCGAGATTTTTGGGAACGTTGGTTACTCATGTCATATCCACACATGCACAAGTCCAAACTTTGGATGGCGACACAGGAGGGTGTTCTCTTCATGCCCGTTCCCGAAGACTTTTGGTGTTGTTCTAAAAACCTGTAGATCCGAAACCACCTTCACCCCTGAGCGTCTCTTCGAGTAAGCCAATCTCCTTAATCATAGGAGTCTCACATCTCTCTAAAATGAGTTGAGCGATACGATCACCCTTCTTGATTTCAAAGTTTTCCACACCATGATTGAATAGGACAACCTTGACTTCACCGGTATAATCTGGGTCGATGACACCCGCACCAACATTGATACAGTGTTTTACAGCTAGACCAGAGCGGGGAGCTACACGCCCATATAGACCATCTGGTATAGACAACGCAATACCAGTACTTACTAAGGCTCGCCCCGATTGACACGGTACAGTCACATCTTCGGAGCTATATAAATCATATCCCACAGCACCATCAGAACCACGAGTAGGCAGACGAGCATCAAACGAAAGCTTTTTAACACCCAGAGGCATATATAATTCACTGAACCGTATCCCTTAAGCATATTTCGTTCCACCCCTGAGTCTAAGAACTAAATGCAAAGTCGATTCCTTTTGAATATTGTAATCTGCTAAAGTGCGTCCATCTTCAAGTTGTTTTCCAGCAAAAATTAATCGTTGTTGATCAGGTGGAATACCCTCCTTATCTTGAATCTTAGCTTTAATGTTATCGATCGTATCTGAAGATTCAACCTCTAGGGTTATAGTTTTTCCGGTGAGTGTCTTTATGAATATCTGCATACTACTTGTATATTAGATTTAAATCTTAAAGTGATTGCATCATGAATACGGACGGTGTTCATGATGCACTCAAAGGGTTTCGAACCCCTGACCTCAAGCTTACTAAGCTTGCGCTCTACCACTGAGCTATGAGTGCGATGCTGAAAGTGGGGTTTGAACCCACGAGACTTGCGTCAGCGGGTCTTAAGTCCGCCCCCTTAGACCACTCGGGCATTTCAGCTTTTTTACTCTCCCTCCCACTGAATACTGCACTCCTCAAATCTTTAAGTGTTTGGGTGTAGTTTCATAACTTAACTTTTTCTCGAGAAGTTTGCGCTCTTCTTCGCGGCGTTTTTCGATACCACTACAATTGTGTTTTTCCAAGTGAAGACAGCTAGGACAGAAACCACCTTTACAGTATTTACAATCCATGGGTATCCCACATTTCCTCTTACACAGTTGACAGCGCATATAGTATAATTAGGATAAAGATTTTAAGTATAGTACAAATAGTATATGTTGACTCTCGCTGTAGCGAAACCCAGTCGATTACCTATCACCAACCGCTCTATCCCCGAGTATAAGAAACTCAAGAAAACCCTCAAAAATTCAACCATTGGATACGGTACAGCACTCGCCACGTCTTATTTTATCACACAGGGGGCGGACCAGGGTGTATCTGCAGTCGTGGGATCTTTATCGTCATATGCATACGTATCTCTCCTTTCCGATAGGGTTGATAACTTCGAGAATGCGACATTTCAAAAGGAGTTTTTGGCACCGTTGAGTGCCGCTGCTTTTGAAGTGTCGTGGAATAACGCACCTTTCGCATTTGACTTTGATTATGGAGCTACATTTGTAGGATTTCTAGCATATAAATTTGCGCTCACAACAGTTCTGTATGAGACTGTAAGAAACATGATGATTGAAGACAGTGTCTCTACATATGACACCACTGAGAAGGTCTATAATGATCTTAGCGAAGACGAGCCAGCTCACGAGCCTGACGAACAACACGTCGGGGTGAGCCTTGATTGAGACTGAGTTTGTTCATTAAAACAAACTTATTACGTCCAGTGAGACCCTTCATCGCCATAATGCGCTTCCGCGCTTCCTCCTTGGTGAGTGGCATCGCCTTTTTCTGAGGCATGACCATCTTCACGGGGGTCGCAATCCTGGTGGTCATGGCCTTCATGAAGTTAGCCGCAACTTTCTTGTCGAGAGCTTTCTTTTCCGCACGCTTCTTAGCGGCAGCGCGCTTCTTAGCGGCCTCGGGGTACAGTTTGGCTAGGGGAACGTTATTGTACAGATTTAAGTTATCAGTGCGAACACCCCTTTTGGCAGCATGGCGGAGTAGATCCCTCGCGAGGGGGGAGTTCTTGGCACGCATCTTAAGGCCATCACACATCTCTTTAATTGTGAGTTTTTCAGCTTGAACAATACCATATTTCTTGGCAACCTTCACTACATCAGCCTTCTTGTAGAGACGGCACTTCTTGCGTCCCAGCTTGAGATCACCCGCCTTGTCTACAGAAACGAGTACTGGAGTCATTATTTATCATAAAACAATATTTTTTTATTAAAATGTATAGCTAATTACTTCATCTCCCCAAACTGCAGAAAGTTGTCAATCTTGCGTCCGATGCTCTTGCCAATGCCAGCGACTTTGTTGGGACCCTTGGCAAGTTCCTCACCGGAGGTCACCTCAAAGTCGAGGTTCTTGATAGCTTGAGCAGCCTTCTTGTAAGCAGCCTTCTTGTGAATGTCCGACTCAAAGGCGTTCAGTTCATAGAGAGCCTGGAAGATGCACTCATTGGTGTTAGGAGGCTTCTTCTTGAGTTCCTCAAGTCTTGAAATCATCCCAGTCTCGAGAAATTCATCAATCTTCTTGGCGATGCTCTTGCCGATGCCAGCAACCTTGGTCTCCCCCTTGGCGAGAGACGCACCATCCGTGATGGGGTAGGGGATATTGTCGACAGCCTCGGCAGCCTTCTGGTACGCCTTGCTCTTGAAATCGTCCTTCTCAAGGTCGGAGAGTTTCCAGAGGGCATTGACAATTGCGGCGTTCCGGGAGATGTGGAAGTCGTCCTCGTCGTCAGACTCCTCGTCCATGGAAGAGAAGTCCTCGGTGCTTGCAACTGATTCGGCGTCAGACTCGTAGTCATCATCCAGCTCATCCTCAAGGTCCTCGATGACAGACTTCAAACTGTAGATTTCGATTCGGTATTCAGCGGCATCGTCTTTGAGGAAGAGGACTTCCTCGCGGAGGTTCTTGTTCTCGTTCTCGAGCTTGGTAATGTAGGCGGAAATAGTAGTAGCGTTCATGGTGTTTCGAAAGTGAATGTTTTTACTTTAGGATGGACCCACTTAGGTTTTCAAAAGAATAATAATGTGAATATAAAATATGTTAGCTCTTGTTAAACCAAATATTCAATTTCCCAAAACTAAAATGGTGGTGAAGAAAAAGAAAAAGAACACTCGTAGTGTTCGCGTTCATGCTGCTCTACCAGATCCTGATCTCGTAAATTATTCTCTATTTCAACTTACATCGTGGGTCATGCCCATGACCATTGCGGGTCGTCTACTCAAAATGGAATACAATGAGATTGGGGTAGGTCTCATCGCCATTGGGGTGACCAAAACACTTTTGGAAGCTGGTGATATTATACACTATTAAAGAAATGGCGGGAAATGTAAAAAGTAATGTCATTACTACCAAAATCACAATTTATTAGACCACGTGTCACTTTACGCGCCAAAAAGAACGATTTCATTGAACCTAGTGAAGCTCCCGGGGAAGGACGACGCCGCCCCCCGAATGAGAAGGAAAACAGAGACTCTGGACTCGCAACCCGAGATGATATTGGTGGAAGGGTGAGAATCCAAGTAGAATCTACCAAGAAGGATGAGGCTGCCAACCCAATCAAAAAGTTCATAATGAAAGTTTTCAAAATCAAGGAAATTGATTATGAAAAGTTCCGTAAGGAAAATAAGTGGGCGATTAAAATCAAAGAGAAACCACCTCGAGAGTAAAATTTTTATCAAATTTGCCTAGACGAATCTTCCCATCGTCAACGAGCTTCTTAATTTTCATACCAGTATCCAGGTGATCATCCAACTTGTACTCCCCGGGGACATCCGGCATGAATGCCATCAACGTGACCATCTTCTGATTCATCGTGAGTTCTTTGTTTTGAAACAATTGCTTAACGTACGGTGGGAAGCTATCCACGTTCATTACATTCTATGAAGATAATTTCTTTAATACTTTTCACACATGGCTTAAAAATAACAATCGTAGTAAAATTACAATGAACACCCTCATTCATCGGGTAATTCTTCGTTCGTTCCATCTACGTCAAGTAAGAAATCGTGCTATATCTGACCCAGATCAATTTGATACCGAAATTAATGTCGCACGTGGATTTACACGACGTGAAACAAAAAGTGTAAAACCTATGCGTACTAAACCCAAAGATGGTGGTATATTCTACGACCCTGATCAGTATGATCCAGAAGCCAACCAAAGGTCTAGGTATTCCCCACCCATGGATGAAGCCGTCCAACTTATCAACCGTGTGACCGAACGTGAAGTTATTGAGGCGCAGAACTTCTGGGCACAGTCCATCGTAGACATCTCGAATTCATTTCTCTCGGGTAGTGATTATGTGAGTCTGGCAGGTGAACGTGCAGGTGAGTTGTACGGATATGATCATTCTAACGTACTCTTCAAACCCACGAAAGCTGCGGAACAGCAGTTTCGTCCTACAGCCAGTGATGCTATGTCTTACTTTGTGGGCCACGATGCTGTAATCAGTGGTTTCAAAGAAGATCAGGGCTTCGCGATCAATGCCAAAAAGGGTTTCAGTAGGGTAATCTTCAATAATCACCAGATTGACTGTCATGGTGACGTAGCTCACGCCATGGGTACCTATGAATTTACGTGTGCTACAACCGGTGAAATTTCTGAGGTTGAATATACATTCGGCTACAAGCGCAACTCCGATGGGAAAGTGCGCATCTGTCTGCATCATTCCTCTGTTCCATACGCGTCACCTAATAAGACGTCTCACATGAAACGAAATGAAACGTCTCAAGTGAAGCGTAAGATTGTAGTTGATCCCGCACAATATGATGCGGAGGCTAATGAACTTCGTCATGTGGTGATTTGAGTGATACAAATTTCATAGCCTAGATCCTTCACTACAGGATCGTTTCGATAGTCATGTTTGTAATAGACCTTCTTGATTCCACTGCTTGCCAATGCCTTGTAACAATTTAGACATGGATAGTGTGTCACATACGCCACACAATCATCGATGGAGGCACCCCTCTTCGCCGCATCCGTGATTGCGTTAATCTCTGCGTGTATCGTCGCTTGTTCGTGTCCATCCCTCACTATGGACTTGTGATTGGTCCCCGCTAGGAAACCATTGTAACCCATACTGATGAGTCTGTTGTTCTTCACGAGGACACACCCCACTTTGAGTCTCTCACATGGAGACCGAACCGATGCGAGTTGGGCAGTCTGCATGAAGTAGTCGTCCCAAGAGATTCGGGGCCCTTCTTCCCTAGGCACAGACATGAAACGCAGGGGGAGGGGGCGGCGACGCTCCATTTATTTCAGAAGGGTTTTTATTTTAAGTCGCGTTAAAACTTCTCACTCTCTTGATCTGGTCCAATAGTGATAGGTGGAGCCTCTAGTATCTCAGTCTCCAACTTTCCATCCTTGTTCGGTTGGACGTAGGCTATTCGACAATCATTTGCTCTCAAAACGGGGGACCCGGCCTGGGTCGGTACGACTATAGGGCGGCATAACAAAGCAAACATATACTTATTAGCAATATTACTTCTTCTTCGCAAGCTCATGAGCACGCTTAATGAAAGCCTTGTCACGACCAATCTTGGGATCAGCTGCGATGAGACGGAGGAGGGCGGCGGTGGGTAACTTGGGAGCATTTCCCGTGGGTTTGGGAACTTTCTTCAGTGTTTTCTTCGCTTTCTGGATTTCCTTGGTTGTTGGCATGTTACTATATATTGGGAAATTATCTCAATATCTCCTCCGCCATTTAGCCTCTAATTCTGGAAACAATTCCTCTAGGGTTTTGAAATATGTATCAAGATATCGCTTTTCTTCCTCTTCTTCCCCCGTCAATTTAACACGATCCGGGAACATACCCATTAATATCGTCTTAAAATGGTCCAGTCTTTTATTAAAATTCTCAAAAACACGAAACGACAGTAAAGTTTCGTCTTTTATGTTTAAAACACGTATTTCTTCATGTATTCGATCCAGGTGAACCATCTTGTATTTAACGCAGATCTTTATCCGCTGTATAGTATGTATTTACATTTTTTTACCACTGGTTCGCTTGGGTTTA
>Ga0209630_10002581_pt1 | contig 17326 bp, 9 predicted proteins | sample COG_01_FD_184745 | JGI IMG/M metagenome (GOLD analysis project Ga0209630, IMG submission 184745) | Pelagic Microbial community sample from North Sea - COGITO 998_met_01 (SPAdes) (version 2) | ecosystem: Environmental > Aquatic > Marine > Neritic zone/Coastal water | place: Helgoland, sampling... | reverse complement strand
CCGTCGCGCTCTTACTCTGTTCCGTCTCCGTCTCTACCCGCCGCTTGCGTTCGTCCTCCTCAGCCTTCTTTGCCCTGGCGGTTTCCTCGCGTTTGGCCACGAGCTCGTCGTGCCTCTCTCGCTGCCGTCGCGCCTCCGACTCCTGTTTCATCTTCTCAGCCTCAGCCTTTTGCGTTCGTTCGAGCTCGTACTGGGCGTTTTCGTACTCGACCCGCCGCCGCAGCGCCTCGATCTTCCCGTCCTGGTCCGCGAACAAAGGGTCGGAGCGACGCTGTTCCATTCGGGCCTGCATCTCCTTCAGCCTCGTGGTGTGTCCGTCCACCACCTTCGTCATGTCATTCATCACGAGCTCAGCCTCGTACTTGATGAGCTGCTGGCGATTCATTCCGGCGCGTGGAAGCCCCTCCTTTTCGCGCGCCACCCTCCGCTCAGCCTTCATCCTGAGCACCTTGCGCTGTTGCCTCAGTTCCCTGATGCGCGCCTCGTTCTCCAAGTACTTGCGGTCGCGGTCAGCCTTGCGGGGGTCGTCCACTTCGTCCGGAAGCGGCATATCGCGACGCCACGGTACCGGAGGGACATTGAGACCCTCGCGCAGCTCCCACACCTCGCTCGACAGCGTGCTCGCCATGTCGCCGGCGAAGGCGCCCCGCCAAACTGATTTGAGCTTTTTGGGAGTCTTCCAACAACGGTCCAAAAAACTCGGAAAACCGGGCGAGCCTGAGAACCGACCACAGCGAGCGTCGCCGGGGCTCAGACGCAGGGAGACGTCATGGGAATCCCTCAGGTCTTCGTCGCCGTCGGTGGCGTCTTCCTGTTCGTCGCGCGGAGGCGCCAGGGCGTCGGTCGGCGGGTGAACAAGGACTCCCGGCGTGATGCCACGAAATCATCGGGAAACGCTCGGGATGCGCCTACCCGCCTGGGCACGGTGCCCCGACGCCGGCGTCGTGAGAACGACCCTAGCCCGGTGTCGTCGTCCGAAGATATCGCCCCGACCGCATCCGAGGGCTCGAGTACCTCGGAAGGCGCGCCATCTGTCGACTCGGAGGCGGTCGTATCGTCGAGGGGAGCCGATATGTTGGTTCCGGGAGTAGAGGGGAATGATGAAGGCGCGGCGGAGGCGGCGTCGGACTCGACGGGAATCACGCCGTCGACCGTAAATGAGGGGGTGATCGACGCCGTCGTGGACGACAGTGTTATGAAAGGCGATATCGAGGCTGGAACGTCGCCCGAGGGTCCCGCCGAGGGCGCCTCGAACGTGCGGCCAGATGGGGAAGGTGAGCATCAGCTCCGAGTCAACAGCGAAGACGAGGATCGGTCGCCTCGCGGCTCGGTGTCGAAGACCCCGATTCGACCGCACGCTTCGGGGGGACTGGGACGCGTGGTGACGAGGAGCTCATCCCCTCCGTTGTCGTCGTCGTCGAGAAGGAGGAGAACCGTCGCGTTGGCCGCGGTGAGAGCGGCTGCGAGAGCCGCGTCCACCGCCTCCGACGGCAGCTGGTCTTCCACGGCAACCGAAGAGGATGACTCCGAGGTGACGGGTCCTTCTTCGGAGGTGACGGGTCCTTCTCCGGATAAGAAGGTGACGTTCGCGCCGACTATTCGCAACGACGAGAACGCGGTGCCCCCCGCGTCCCCCGCGACGCCGGCTCGTGTTCTCGTGAAGGACACCGGCGTTGACGCAAAGACACCCGCGCCGACGCTCTCCGCCATCGACCAAAACCGGTCGCCAACATCCGAGTCACCGTCGACTGAGGTTAAGCCCAGTGTGGGCACCGGAACACGGTTCGTCTGCGACTCGCCCTTGGTGTGTGCGACGCCGGTCGTTGGGACGAAGCGGCCCGTGCGGGGCGAGAAGGGTCGTGCCGGGCTGACCCGCGTGGCGCAGATCCGCATCGTCAAGTCTCCGTCGTTCACGGACAGGTCCATGGCGCCGCTCACCGCGTTATCGCCACCTAAGGACGTGGTGTGGGAGAAGATGAGTGCGAGGGAGCAGGCGAACTGGGTCGGCGCGGGGAAGGTTCCAAACTTCTCGAGGTTCAAGACTCCCGGGCCGAAGTCACGGGCGGAACTCGGCGAAGAGGAGGACGAGGAGGAGGTGATGGTCCGGGTGTCGCACGAAGCGATGCACGCGGTGGGAAACATGAGATACAGTGCCGACAACGCGTGGTCGTCACCCTCAGACGGAAGTGTGGATGGAGAAGAAGACCAGGGTCCGTACGGGGCTCTGGTATCCACGTTGTCTCCGAACACCATCATGGACGGCGCGAGTCCCGCGACTTTTGCTCGAAGGTACGTGGAGGCCTCGGTGACCAGGGTGGAGGGTATGGCGGCGGACGAGATGGAACATGAGGCGATCGCGAGAGCCTACGTCGACGCGAGTGAGATGCGGGTGGGCGCGATGCTTCGGGCGAGCGGTAACTAGTCGATTTTCTGTTTGAAAGATTGTTCAATTCAACAATGTGAGAAGGCGGCGTCGAAGACAACCGCCGTGCTATTCTTAACCCTTAATGATGTCAGAGACTCTCTTTGACGATCGCCAACCCAGGCTTGAGGCTCGCTCGTGACTTCCCGTTGACGAACGCTACTCCCCTGCCATCGGACGCTCCATCGGCATGCTCTCTGAGCGCCTCCGCGGACCCGAGGCTCTGCATCGAATGTTTCGCCTTGTGCGACAGGCTCTGCTTGACCTCGTCCTTGGTCTCTTCGGAGAGGTCGTTGACATGAAGCCCCATCGCCTTGGTGGTAAACGCCGAGAGTGCTTCCTGATAGTGGAGGTACTCCGAGTCTCCCGTGTGGAGGTTCAGATTTTTCATGAACCGGATCATCCCCATCCTCGTGATGTTCGTGCCGTAAGTGCCCATCGGCGGCGGCGTCTCCTTGATCAGGTTGATCACCTCGGAGAGCGGGATGTAGCCCGTCACCTCGGGATCGAGCCTTCTCCACGCAATCTCGAACTCCTTGATGTTCTCGTCCGTAACATCCTCTCCCTCCTCTTCCCTCTTCTGGTTGCTGAAGTTATCCACGACGACCGCGATCAGAAGGTTGAGCGTCACGAAAGTGCCGAGCACGACAAACGAGATGAAGTACGCGGGCGCCCCCTGACTGCCGCAGCACTCGCCGATGGCGCACTCGCTCGAATCGTCGCAACCGCTATTCGCTGGGGTGATCATGCAGTCGTACATGACCGAGTTCCATGCCTCACCGGTGACCATTCGCAACAGTAAGAGAATCGACTGACCAAAATTCCTAAAGTTCGCGTGCTTGTTCAGATTCTCTCCAAACTGAACCTTGCCAAAGATGTTCATGCCCAGGATGGCGTACACGAAGCACAACAGGAACAGGAGCGAACCGATGTTGATCAGGCCCGGGACAGAGATCAGCAGCGTGTTGAACAGCATTCGCAAACCCTTGAGTTTTCGGATGAGCCTGAAGATCCTCGCCAGACGAAGCACGCGCAACACCGAAGCCGCGCCGCCGCCACCCAAGGCCCAGCCGAGAACGGTGATGAAGACGCAGAAAAAGTCAAAGCAGTTCCACTGGTCGGAGAAGTACACGTAGGGATTCATGGCGTACAGCTTCATGGCCGCCTCGCTGATGAATATCGCCCCAAAGACGTAACCCATCATCTCGAGCGCGTCGGTCCAGGATTGCGGCTGATCGTAATATTCGCACGCCATCATCACCGCGTTGAGCAAGATGACGAACATGATGAAGTATTCGAACGGCTCCTTCTCCACGAATTTGTACAACGCGTTCCGAGTGGGATCGGTCGGGTAATCCTTCTTGACTGTTTCGCCCAGGAGCTGAGTCTTGCGCTGCACCCACAGCTTCTGCTCCTTTGTCATCGTCGCCGAGCCGCCGTCGCCGGATTCCTCGCTGATCTGCGCAAAGTTATCCAAGATGATACCGATGAAGAGGTTGAGGATGAAGAAGTTGGCGACGATCATGAACGCCAGGAAGAAGAACGCGAGGGCCGGGGTGTTATCCCGCTTGGGCGCAAGGTCGGGAGACCTCGCATCGACACCCATGTACATCACCGCGGTCCAACCCTCCGTGGTGGACATCTCGAACAGGGTCTGCATGGCGTTGAACACGTTGTCAAAGTTCATGTCCTGGGATTTCCACATGCGCAGCCTGTAATCATTCGTGTCATACGCGCTGACGCAAAGACCTTCCGTGGAAATGTTCCCGTCGTTGCAGCTCGCCGTGATCGCGTCCCAGGCTCGATCGATACCCGTGACGTTGTGCCAGCCGTCGATGCAAGCAGACTTGGCCTCGATATCGTCGTCATCCGTCAACGCGCCCGACTCGTCGTAGTAGTAGCACTTCGCAAAAGCTCCCATGAAGAGCTGCATGCCGAGAATGCCAAAGATGAGCCAGAACAGCAAAGACACCAAGAACACGTTCCCGAGGCCCGGTAAAGAGCGGAACAGCGCGTTGACGACAACCTTGAGCTCGGGCACCCTGGAGATGACGCGAAGCGGCCTGAGCACCCTCATCGTGCGCAGCGCCCTGACCCACTCCATGTTACCGCTATCCATCGCCTTTGCGAAGATCGAGATGGCGACGATGAAACCATCCATGCAGTTCCACGGGTCTCGAATGTACGCGCCGTCGTCGCAGAACCATCCCTTCTTCTTGAAGTCCGATCCAACCGCTCCGTACGCGATCAACTTCATGATCATCTCGATCACGAAGATGACTGTGAAGATCCAGTCGAGGATGTTCAGAGTTTCTACGGCAGAGCTCTCCAGCACCTTGGGGCTCTCGAACGCCATGGTCAAGGAGCTGATGACGATGAATGTCATGATGACCATGTCGAACTTCTTGTCGTCCACCATGTCATAGCACCAGCGGCGCACGTAGTTTTGGACAGAGAACAGGCCGAGGGACTTACCCTCGTACTTCCACAGTGGTTTGGGCGCGCCCCCAGGCTGGGGTGTGCACTTGAAGCACGAAAAGCCGCAGATCAACGAACCTTCGCGAACCTGGCCGTATCCCTTCGCCTCGAGATCCTTCCTCTTCTGCTCCTCAGCGGCTTTGCGCGCCTCCCTCGCTGCATCCTCTCTGCGTACGAGCTCTGCGGCTTCCTCCTCCTTCTTGCGCTTTTCCTCGCCGAGCTTAGCCTTGGCTTTGGTCGCGAGCTTCAGCCACTTGCTGAACACCCTGGGCTTATAGACCTTGTCAGGTAGGTTAGCCCAGAAGCGCTTCTCTTCGAGCTCAGCCGGACTCAAATCAGCCTTTCCAGTCTCTTTGGACATGTAGGTGGAGAAGAACTTGACGTTCTCCAGGAGCAGTCGGGCATCCTGCATCTCATCGCTCACCTCGTGCTCGCCAAAGTTGGTGAGCAAGATGGCGACGAAGAGGTTCAGCACCATGAACTGCCCGATGATCAGCAGCAGCACGAAGTAGAGGGCGGACCAGGACCCGCCAACCTCCATGCCGTCGTACATCACGGCGTTCCAGTCCTCACCGGTGAGCACCTGGAACACGGTCACGAGCGCCCATAAGAGGGTGTCGAAGTTGTGGCGGGGGATCTCGCCGTCATCCAAACCGCACATTTTGCCGCCGAACATCTGCATGCCCAGCAGTGCGAAGATGAACAGAGTCAGGATGACCACGAAGGAAAACTCTCCGAGGCTGATCAGCGTGAGGTAAATGGTGTACAAGAAGTTCTGCAACTTCTTCCAGGACCGCACCAGCTTGAGAACGCGGAGAATCCTAAACGAGCGGAGCGCCGAGAGCGAACCGGAGTTGGCCATCGCCAGCTCCACGATGGACATGATCACCACGACCGCGTCGAAGATGTTGAAGCTGTCCTGGACGTACTTTCTGGGTCCCAGTCCGAGTACTTTGAAAACCATCTCCACGATGAACGCAATCGTGAGCACCAGGTTGATGGTTGCCAAAGTATCGCCGTACGTCTTCGGCATCCCGTCGTACTCCATCGCCAGCACGAGGGTGTTGACAAGGATGAGCACCACGAAGAGCGGATTGAACCACTTCGACTCGATTATCCCCCTGAAGAATCGCCGGATTCGCCCCGAGAGCGTCGCGTTCTCAGCCTTACGACGCTCCTCTTCCTTCAGAGCGCGCCTCTCCTCCTTCCTCAGTTTTTTTGACCCGTCCTCGTCGTCGTCGGTGTCATCCTCCGAATCCGAGTAAAGACCGAGTTCGTGCCTCTTCTCGCGCGCAGCCTTCTTGATAAACTGCTTACGCGTCTCCTCCGCCTCCTCCTTGTCCTCCTCCTCGTCCAACGTGTCCTTCGCCTCGGTGTTCTCCTCGTCGTACACCTCGGTGATGACCGCGAGCGCCAGGTTCAGGAGGAAGAATCCTCCGGTGAACACCAGGAGGATGAAGTAAATCACGCTCCAACCGGTGGTGGCATCCATGGTCATGTACATGATGGGCGTCCACCCCTCCAACGTGATGCACTGGAAGATCGCCAGCCAGGCGTACCCGATGTTGTCGAAATGGGTGATGCCGTAGTTGGGGTTCTGTCCCTTCAGGCACATCTGGCCGGCGGGGCAGAAGTACCCCTCCCAGTGCATCTTCGACATCGCGCACGCCTGCTCATCATCGTCGGCGAGGAGCACGTACGCGGTACCAACACCGCTCGTCGGGCTCAACTCATCACGGCACATCAACGCGTACTCTCCGTCGATGGAAGCCGTCAGATCCGCGCAGGTTTTCCCAGCCACCTCCGTGAAGCACCTGTTCCGTAGGATGCCCATGAAGATGTTGAGGCCGAAGATGCCAAAGATGGTGAAGAAGAAGATGCAAAACAGTAACACGTTGCCAATCATGGGCACGGATCGGATGATCGTGCCGATGAGCGTTCGCATCCCCGGGAGCACCGAGAGCGTCCTCAGCGGTCGAAGCACGCGAATCACCCTCAGCGCGCTCGCGTTGGACCCAGCCCCGGGCAGCAACGACACCAACGAAACCACCACCACGATGAAGTCCATCACGTTCCAACCGTCCTTCAGGTAAGATCCCTTGTTGAACAGGAACCCCATCGCGACAACCTTCACCAGGAACTCAATCGTGAATATCGTCGTGAACACCAGCTCTGACCCTTCGATGACGACGTTTCCGCCGGACGTGCTGGTCGCCTTGAAGTCGCCGCAACCCCTTCCCTCGAGCTTCTTTGGCTCCATCATGCAAAGCACGATGGCGTTCGCGACGATCGTGAGCAGGATAAACCTGTCGAACCACACCCACTCCATGAACTTGATGCAGCCTCTCCTCAGCGGGTTTTCCTTCGACAGGCAAAAGAAGACGGTGGGTTCGTAGTAGGGAGCGTCGAAATCCTTGTCGACTGTAGGCATCTTGGACCTCCCCTGCGATGTGAGCGGCGCGTGAGTGAGGCGCGTCAGTTCAGCTGAGAAAGGCGGACCACGCCGGACGGCGGGGGCGGGCAGGGTCGGAAATAAATAGACGACACCCCGCCGATATTGATCACGGGGGGACGTTGGAAATTGCCGGGGGGTTCGGGCGGCGCGCGCCACCTACCTTGGGTAAATCGACCTGACTCATCGTGTCCGATGCGAAGTCATCGTCCGTGGTGTCGCTGGCCGCATATTTCTTTTCCGTCATCCCCAAGGCCCCCGTCAGAGCTGACGGGAGGTATGAGGATGGCGTCAGCGATGCGCTCAGCCGCGAGAACATGTTGCACCCTTTGACCCTAGCGCCCTGCGGCTGTGCGGGGTAGGTCGCGCCGGTCGAACACGCCGGATTTCGCGACCCCTGGGTCTGCTGGGTTCCGCTCGCAAGACCACGAGACGGATCGCCGAGGTCGTGCTCGGCAACTCGCCGCCAGAGCGCCTGCGGCTTGTGAGATCGGAGGCAAATTTGCTAATCTTGGAACGTATCTTCACGATAACGAGCCGCGGCGAAATATTTTCATCACCGCACATGTGAGCAGTTACGATGAGGGACGCGTTTTATCGTCATCGTACGGTGATCAGTAGTTCAGTAAACCCCAATTAGCGTTTAAAAAGGCGACAACCCCGAAAAGAATAATCTGAAGAAGTGACAACGCAACGTCGTCGCCCCAGACGTCGCCTGCGCAGTGCGGGGCCACACGACCCGAGACCGACGCTCCGAGGTCGACCACGATCGTTCATATGGCAGCTCGACGCCTCCTCGGATACGGTACCGCCGCTGGCGCCGCTGTGGGCGCCGCCGCTTGGGGAATCGTTCAGATGGGGATGCCCGAACCGCCGCTTTCCAGCGAGGCTTGGGCGGACGCGTCCGTCTCGGCCCCGTCCAGACGCGAGCAGCTTCGTAAGCTGCGCGCGAACGAAGAATTCGACGTGCTCATCATCGGAGGAGGCGCTACGGGCGCGGGCGCGGCGGTCGACGCCGCCACCAGGGGCCTGCGCACGGCGCTCATCGAGGGCGAAGACTTCGGGAGCGGCACCTCCTCGAGGTCCACCAAGCTCGTCCACGGCGGCGTCAGGTACCTGGAGAAGGCCGTGTTCCAGCTCTCGTACGGCCAGCTGAAGCTCGTTTTCGAGGCGTTGCACGAGCGCAAGAACCTGCTCCGCAACGCCCCGCACCTGGCGCATCCACTCCCGATCGCAACCCCGTGCTACCACGGCTGGGAGGTGCCCTACTACTGGGCCGGAATGAAAGCCTACGACTTCGTCGCGGGCACCTCCGGACTGACCATGTCCGGCTTTCGAACCGCCGCCGAGTCCCTCGCCAACTTCCCCACGCTCGCGGCCGTGCGCCAGGAGGACGGCGCCGAGCTCAAGGGCACCATCGTCTACAGGGACGGACAGTTTGACGACGCCAGGCTCAACGTGTCCCTCGCGTGCACCGCCGCGCACGCGGGCGCCGTCGCCGCAAACTACGTTCGGGTGACGAGTTTGGTGAAGGACCGCGACACCGGGCGGGTGATCGGGGCGAACGTTAGGGATGTGATCGACGGCGGGAGGGAGTTCGAGGTACGGGCGAAGGTTGTGCTCAACTGCACGGGGCCCTTCACGGACTCGGTGCGAAAGATGTCCGACGGGTCCCGGAACGACATCATGACCCCGGCGGGCGGAGCTCACCTGACCCTCCCGAAACACTTCGCCCCCGAGTCCGAGGGTTTAATCGTTCCAAAGACGAAGGATGGGCGTGTGGTGTTCATGTTGCCGTGGCTCGGCGGTGTCATCGCGGGTACCACCGACGCGTTGGCGCCCGTCACCCTGAGGCCCCGAGCGAGTAAAGACGAGGTGGACTTCATCCTCGACTCCATCGCGCCGTACCTTTCCGTGCCGGCGACGCGCGCGGACGTGACGTCCGTGTGGTCCGGGATCAGGCCCCTCGCTGCGGATCCGACCCAAGCCGGCACCGAGAACGTGAGCCGCGATCATCTCGTGGTGGACGAGGGTGACGGGATGGTAACTGTGACCGGCGGCAAATGGACGACGTATCGACTCATGGCTGAGCACGCGGTGGACGCCGCCATCCGAGCCGCTGACAAGGAGAGTACGGCGAGTAAGGCTGGGATTGTGAAGGAGAGTATGGCGAGTAAGGCTGGTGTGTGCCGGACGGTGGACGTCGCGGTCGTGGGTGCGCACGGGTACTCCCCCGACCTCCACGTCAGGTTGCTCTCAAAGTCTGGGAAAGTCCCCGAGGCTGGCGTCGTACCCGAGCTGAACGACGCGGCTGTGATGTCGCACCTCGCCAAGTCATACGGCAACCGCGCTCAATCCATCGTGGCGCTCGCGAGGAGCGACCCGCGGCGGCTCGCCCGGAGGATCGCCGGTCCGAATCAGCCCGTCATCGCGGCGGAGGTTTTGCACGCGGTACGACACGAGTACTGCCAGACGACGTGCGACTTTGTGGCGAGACGGACGCGGCTGGCGTTCCTGGACGTGGAGGCGGCGCGCCGGGCTGTGCCGGAGGTTAACAAGTTGCTCGCCAAGGAGCTGGGATGGGGATCGTGGAGAGCGGCGAGGGAACTCAAGGATGCGAACGCCTTGCTGGACACGTTCACCTGCTGATTCTAGCGAGGCGGCTTTAATGTACAGTAGACACACTGAATCTGAGAGTCAACTTGGTCACCGCGTGACTTTTCCCGGGCTTGCCTCCTTTTTGTTCTCAACACGTCAGCGTCCTTGTCACATCTCGCGGACCCCGCGACAGATTTCGAGCTCAGACGCAGGCGACGCACTGACGTGATGGATTACGGAGTTCCCGCCGCGCTCGGCGTGTCGCCCGAACTGATGGAGGAGGTGTCCACCGGGGTGAGCGCCCGCCCCCCGTTCAAAAAAGACGTTCCCTCCCAGATCCAGCCTTCTTTCCCTCCCACGACGCCGTTCGACTGACCCATCCGTGTTCCCTCTTCGACCGAGCAGACCACGATCATGGCGTGCGTGTACGACGGTGGAGTCATCCTTGGAGCCGACAGCCGGACCTCGACGGGAAACTACGTCGCGAACAGAGCCTCGGACAAGATCACGCAGGTGATGGACAACGTTTGGATGTGCCGTTCGGGCTCGGTGCGTGCCCCGTGCGAATAGTCCCCACTCACGGGTTACACGGTCGCCCCATCGCGACGATACTCTTCCAGCATCCCGTTCTTCCAGGTCTCGTGATCCAGGAGGGAGAACATCCCCGCGGCTCCCACCGGCTCCCGTCGCGAACCTTCGAGACTAACCCTAATAAAATCCAACATCCTTCCCACCAAACGACGACAGGCTGCCGACACCCAAAACGTGTGCGCCATTGTCAAGAACGCCGTGGAGGAGCACGGCATGATGAGCGGCAGCGATGAGCCCGGCATGGCAGACGTCAAGCTCGTGGCTAACGTCACGATGCAGATCGCGTACAGGAACAAGGATCGCCTGTCCGCCGGCATGATCATCGCGGGTTGGGACCGACGCGCCGGGGCGCAGGTGTTTGGCATCCCGCTCGGCGGGTCCCTCGAGAAGTGCGACTTTACCCTGGGAGGCAGCGGCAGTGCGTACATCACCGGGTTTTGCGACGACACCTGGAAGCCGGGAATGTCCAGGGAAGACGCGGAGGCGTGGATCAGGCGCGCCATCTCGATCGCAATCTCCAGGGATGCGTCGTCGGGTGGCGTGATCCGCCTCGTCACCATCCACGAGAAGGGCTGTGATAGGCAAATGTTCGAGCCGGCGCAGCACCCGCTGGCGTACGACGAGCTGCCGGTGATCCGCAGGGAGGAAGTCGTCGCCTAGGTCGTGACTCGAGCGTAGGTTGTGAATGTCGAAAAACAGAACTTGAATTACATGCAAATTATGCACAGCCGCGTGCCGATCCGCCGGCCGCGGAGGGAAACCCACATTCGGAACAAACGTGGGTTCACCCTCCGACGGCGGAATCGAACCCCGTGAAAAGAAAGTTGCGTCTACTTTACCATCACTTCTCGTGTAGAGGACACACCGTGGCGGTTCACCTCTGGTTCGCACCCCCGTTGAACTGTCCGTTGAACTCCATCTGGACGTTGCCCTCGTACGCCGCGATCTTCTCCTGCGCCTTGTTGAGTTCGTCCCTGGCCATGAGGAGCTCCTGGAGCGCAGCCTTGGTCATCTCCTTCGCCTTGTTCGCCTCCACCCGCAGCTGCACCTTCTCCTTCTCCGTCGAGATCAGCTTCACCGCCAGCTGGGTCTGCGCCTCCCTGGTGACGCCGCCGAAGTCGTCGTCCGCCATGAAGACCCCGCCCTCCGGCGCGTCCCACGGCTCGGGGAGCACCAGCAGGTTGTTCGCACCATCCTGCCACTTGAAGCCGTTGCCCGGGAGCTTGACGAGGTACTTGTAGAAGAACACGCCGCCGGCGGGAAGTTCCATCTCGCACTGCCACACGTTACCCTCGGTCCACGTCATCGCGACGCCCTGGTTCTGGTCCCAGTTCCCGAGCCTCGAGTCCGAGCCGATGATGTACAAATCCTCGCCGGGCTTGGTCACGTAGTGCAAGGAGAAGCACACCTTCATGTCAACCTTCTGGCCCACGAGGGCGAGGGAGGTGGCCTCGGCGGGATCCGCGGCCATGATGTCGCGCGCCCTCGCGAGCGCAGCCTCCTTGCTGGGCACCGCGCCGGAGGTGACGAGCGCCGCACCGTTCGTCGCCGCGGAAGGCGCCGCGGAGATGGACACCGAGGCGTCCGCGTCCCCGTTCCTCTCGGTGCCTGCCACAGCGTCCGCGCGGACGAGGTGGCGACCGCGCTTGGCGGAAAAGACGACGGCGGAGGTCTTACGAGAGGAAGCCTTGAGGCCGTGAGCGCGGTGCGCGCCGACCTTGGCGGCCGCGGCGGACGCGCTGACGGAGAGAGCGAAGGCCATGATTGAGGGAGATGAATGTACACCGGTTGGCGACGATCCTCTTAACGCGCGCGAGGCGACGGTATCCGACGTCCGAAACAGACGCGGGCTGCGCAGGATCACGCCGACGAGACTTGTGTCTGCGCTGGCGGGTGTGATTAGCGTTCGCGTCCGGGTGGTGGTCCGTGCGCGCGCCGATCTTTGCGCCAGGTCGCCGCACGTGGTTCGACAAATAACTCGATTCTGTTCCCCTCTTTGTATGGGTATCGTGACTGACACCTGGATGCCAGGTTCAAAGGCCAGGAATGAAAGTACGAAGCGTGCTGCACAGCGTTTTTGGGCGACTTTCAGAGCGTCCGCGAAGATTTTCACGACCAAAACTTTGACTTTCTCGCGACACGATTGGACGAGACGAGTTTGTTCCGCGTCTCGGCCAATGGAACGTGCGAATCTCTCAGAGGCGGGAAAAAGCAAGATTTGAGTTGTTTTTGATTTTTCGAAACCAAAGGAGTTGCAGCCCCACTGCCACCTTGGCGGGAACCGTCGGGATGGAATCAGTATGGGATGACAGTGTCGGGTCCACGTGAACAAAATTTTAGCCAGACTGATCACACATAGAGATTTCGTGACGCTTTTGGTCTCGGCATCTCCGAAAATATCTCGCCTCGGTGTTTCAACACGGAGAAGGCTTTGAACCGACGCCAGGCGGGGCGAGCCGGGGCAGTCGAGGGAAGACGAGGGGGCGAGGAAATGGACGCGTGGGAGGGTGTGTCGACGTGCCGACGTCGAATTCAACCTCCCCCGGCTGGTCGTCGCCCGACTGATGACTCTAGCTAGTAGAGGTTGTGAGGTTCCATCACAAAACGGAATAAGCCACATTCGCACTCTTTTCATAACTATCAGCTATCAAGCCATCGACGGGATGGCCAACTGGGGCAGGTCCGACGCGTGCCGCCTGACGAAGTCGATGATGACCTCCTGCACGATCGCCGCGTCGTTCTGAGCACCCAGGAAACTCTCCGCCAGCGCGTCTTTGGGCGCCGAAAGGAGCGTCATGGCGCTGCGGTGCTGCTGGGCGAACCCGTCGTGAAAGACAGCCGCGAACTCGTCCCGGTCCAGGTGAGTCAACAGACACGCGGCGGACGAGAGCTCCTCACCGAGGTAGGCAACCGGCAGACCCACGATGCAGCCCATCCTCTGCGCATCAACCTTGGCGTCGCCGCAGTAGTAGAACGCCGACACGATCCCATTCGCATCCACGTCGATCCTCGCGTAGCCGCGATCGTCGGACCGAGTCTCGACGGCGCGTCCACCGGCCGGCGCGTCCCATGACGGTCTCTCGAAGCGTGCGGGTTTCGCGACGAAAAGGAACTGGCACTTCCCCGGGAGAATCACACTCTCGCATTTTGGCGCGTTGAACGCGGGAGGAGTGCCCCTGGCTGGCAAGCCCCGCACCCGGTCGATGAGCGAGTCCGCGAGAAGAAAGCCGCTCTCCTTCGGGTCGTGACGGTCCAGCGGCTGCAACCTCCCTCCCTCGCTCGCGTACCTCCGCGAGAACTTGGCGATATCACCCGTGGCGTACACGTCCGGATCGTTGGTTCGAAACGCCGCGTCGATCACGACGTGTCCGTCGTATACAATCTCCGCATCGTTCAGGCACTTGAACAGGGGCGGGTCGCAGTCGCCGCGGTCGCACACGACCAAAACGTCGGCGTCCATATCAACCGTCTCCCCCGTTGCAACCCTGGAAAACACCGCGTGCACACCACCGCCGGGAACAGCCGTCGCGCCCGTCAGCGCGAGACCTCGCTCGGGAGCGGGCTGTCCGGCGACGGTGTGAGACTCCGTCACCCTCAGCTTCGACGCGGCCACCTCCGCGACGGAGAAGATCGTGCCCTCCTCGGTGGGCGAGACCACTCGCAGCGCCGCCGCGGGCACCCCCGCGGTCAGCAGCCGTCGCACCGCGCCCATCGCCTCCATCGTGTCACCGTACACGATCACAGCCTTTAGACGCTCGGCATCCTCCTTCGTCAGGTTCGCCATCAGGTCCACGACGCGCTCCACGGGAGTCTCATCCTCGAGCGTGAGCCCGAGCCTGTGCCGAGTCTGGTCACCCCGTCCCGGCACCAGGACCAGCATCTCGTACATGAGCATGCTGTCGTCGTCGAGATAGACGCACCTCCCTTCCCTGTCCAGGCCGACGACCGCTGCGTCCACTAGCGCAACCCCGGCGCCGCCGGTGCTCGTGTTTCCACCTCCGTTCTCGAGCGCGAGTTTCGCGATGGAAGCGCGGTTGTATCTCGACGCCACGCCGCCGACGGCGAGTCCCCCGTTGGTGACCAGCGTGACGTTGTTGAAAGCGCATCTGTTGTTAGTGAGGAGTCTGTCCAACACCGCGAGCGCAGCCTCGTTGGAGCCCACGACCACGATCCTGGAGTTGATCGCGGCGCGAGGCGAGTTTGAGATGCGGTTGGTGAAGGCGTAGAGCGCAAAATGCGCGTCAAAGCCGGTGTGCGACCGTCTGCCGGCGACGAGTCGGAAGTCGAGCGAGACCACGTCTGGGGGTGGGGGCTCTTCCTCTCCCGGCGCGAGCTGATAGAGAACACACGTGGCACGCGACAGGCGCATCGCCTCACACATCACGAACCTGCGTTTGTGCGCGAAGATTGGGTTCATCACGCAATCCTCCAGCTCGACAAACGCGCTCTGTCCGTGAGCGCCGACGTCGACAACCTCGTTGAGGTCGAAGCACTGCGCGAGGGAGCTGATTTCAGTTCCCAGGGTGACCGTCGCGTATCCCACCACCTGATCTTCGCAAATGGCCACGACTGCAGTTTGGGACGTGTTGGAGGCGGCGGCGGCGTCTGCAAACGCGGTGCAGAGCTCCTCCTGGTCCGACATCCCCTCGAGCAAGTCCCATACCTCTTCGTAATCGTCATCCTTGGCGAGCCTGACGGTGAACCCGCGGAGCTGACCTGCGCGGTGGCACGCGTGCAGAGCATCATCCGCCTCCGGGTCCGTCGGCGCGACCCTACGCATGGCGAGGGTGGCGAGTGGAAGCTCCGGCGCCTGCGGCGGCAGCGTGACCACACAAAAGTCCTTGCTCGGAAACGCGTCAAACGCGTGCTGAAGGAAATCCGCGGATTGACTCTCATACGCCCTGTCCACGCACAGCATCGTGACCCGGATCGCCACCGGCTCCTTATCGGCTTCAACGGCAGCGTCGCCGTCCTCCGCCGCCGGCATGAGGTTGTCGTAAGCCGCCAGGTCGTACTTGCCAGCCAGCGACGCCGCCTCCTCGGCATCCACCGCGTTCACAGCCACGACGCCGACGAAGCTCATCTTGCCCGTCTTCCCTTCCTCAGCCTCCGCGACCAGCACGCATTTCCTCTCCGGGTCATCGAGCGCCCTCGAGATGAGCGTCGCGAGCGCGTACTCGTCTCCCAGTCCGCCCGTATCGGAGGTTGACGCTCCCCCGTCCGGTAGACGGGAAAGGGGCCCGCCCGCGGCGTACTCATCACCCGCCGCCGACATCACCAGGGGCAGCAGATCGTCGTGGTCGTCCACCCGCGCGCGTCTCACCCTCAGGCGGGGCAACACGCTCTCTCTGGACGCGGCGTAGAGCGCAAACTTCATCGTCCTCGCCATCTTGACGAAGGACGTCCCGACCGGTTCGCGCTCAACCTCCGGGGGCGCCGCGATGAGCACGCCGTCGAGGTGAGGAAGCAGCTGGAAGGCAGTCTTTAGCATGGGCGCCACCGCGACCTTCTCGTACCCACCCTTCACGCCGCACCCGGCGACCCACGCGGCGACGTCTGACGGGAAACCCACGGCGGAGGCTTCGCCTTTTGCCCACTGCATCCGCTCCAAGCCGCGATCCTTGGGAACGCCAAAAGGAAGGGGGATGTCGCGGGTGATTGCGAGGAAGCCGACCACGGCGTCGTCGTGTTGGGGGTCGATCGCTACCACGGTCGCTGTGGCATTCTCAATGAGCTGACCGAGGTTGAACCTGCCGTAGAGCTTACCCTGATGCGATCTGTACGTGGGGAAAGGAGTGCCGAGGGTCAGCGCGGGGCTGAAGGGGAAAATCGAGGAGAAATCACGGCTTGGGGGACCGAGTCGCGGGGTCGGGGGCAGGTCGGGGACGCACCCGTCGACGAACCCATCGAGCTGAACCGCATCATCGGGCCTCGCCGGACGCGTCACCACCGTCAAGGTGGACATCTCGCACGCCGTCGACACCCGAGCGCGCTAGACCTTCTGCGATTTGGACGAAGCTCGATTTGGCAACTCGACTTCGAAACCAGCGACTCGCCCTCAAACTTTTGGATATAATCTCGCGACGGAGCTTCACACTGTGGAGCGCTTGACGATCGATGGCGACCGCCAGCGGGGCATCCGTCGATGCGGCCGCCTCGATAGGTAGAGTGTTCGCGCCGGGGACGCGATCACAGAGCTGTCGGCGACGTTCCCCGATTCTCGCGGCGGGATATCGGCGCGGTAACCCAGATTGCCAAAAAGCGCACGACGTCCCCTTTGCCCGGACCGCGTCAGCGTGGACTAGGACGCCGAGGGGCACGTCTCTGGCCCTCGCTGCATCCGAGGACGACGGCATACTCGAACTTCTCGCCGCTGCTGAGGCTACCAGGCGCGGGAGCTCCGACCCGGCACGCCCCGACGGGCCCCAAGGTCTCGTCACCGTCGGGGGCGATGGAGTCTCCCTGGGGTTAACGGCGTCGTGGTCGCTCACCTTCGACGCGTCTCCCGATGGCATGGGATTCCGCGATGTGATATCTCTCGAAACCGGCGAGACGACCACAGACGAGGGCGAGGTCCCGGTCCCGCCACTGCTGTGTCAGTCGGGGTACGACCCTGAGACTGACGTCGCGTGGGAAACCGAGCTCGGGTCGGGTACGTGTCGGGCGACGTCCTTCGACGGCGCTCACCGATCGCTGCTCATATCGTGGATACGCAGCGGGCAGTGGCTGAACGGCCAAGCCGCGAGACGCAGGCTCCTGTTGAAGCTGATTCGCGGGCCGAAGGT
>Ga0209630_10002579_pt1 | contig 17334 bp, 23 predicted proteins | sample COG_01_FD_184745 | JGI IMG/M metagenome (GOLD analysis project Ga0209630, IMG submission 184745) | Pelagic Microbial community sample from North Sea - COGITO 998_met_01 (SPAdes) (version 2) | ecosystem: Environmental > Aquatic > Marine > Neritic zone/Coastal water | place: Helgoland, sampling... | reverse complement strand
TTACAACAACTGACAGATAATACAAGCATTATACCATCTGAATTAACTGATTTGCAAATTGTAGATGGAAATAACGGTGAAGTACTAAAAACAGATGGAAATGGTTCATTTACATTTGGCACAGTGTCAGCGGGTACACCGGAAGTAACATTTGCAGTTACTGTTTCAAATCCAGGTTCAGGTAATAAATATTATATAGATGGAGGATTGCAAGAGCAAGTTCAATTAGTTTCGGGTATTGTATATAAATTCGATCAATCTGACGCGAGCAATTCCGGGCATCCTCTTGTATTTTCTGAAACTTATGATGGGACACATGGCGGTGGGAGTTCCTACACAACAGGGGTTACAGTAAATGGTATGGCTGGGCAAGCAGGAGCTTACACACAAATAGTATTAGAAGCAGACACGCCAACATTATATTATTATTGTTCATCACATTCTGGTATGGGATACAATATAGCAGGTAAGCATCCTAATAAATTAGTGGCAACAAATTGGATAAATTCTAATTCAATCAATGCTAGTGTTATAGAAACAGAAGGACATATGATACCACCTATAAATGCTACATACGATTTAGGTGAAGCACAATTAAAATATAGGGATTTATATTTAAATAGCGCGTCAGATATAAAATTAAAAGAAAACATTGTTGATTTTGAAGAAGGACTTAATTTTATAAACCAAATAAATGTAAAAACATTTGATTGGAAAGATGGCACAAAACCAACTGAAACAGGATTTATTGCGCAGAATATAAAAGAGGCTTTAGATAATTCTAATTATAAGTCTGAAAGACTGTGGGAGGATAACGGAGAAAGACAAGGATTAGATAAAAACCAATTAATACCAGCACTTGTAGCAGCAATAAATGAATTATCAAACAAAGTAACTGAACTAGAAAACAAAATAAACAATGAATAATATAGATACAAAAAATATTTTTGCAGGTGTAGCAGATTTAACAAGTTAAAAAATAATAACAATGCACAATTTAGGCAACACATACGAATTAAAAACAAATCAATTAATAAAAAAATTTAAAATAAATTTTGATAATGCAGGACAAACCTCTGATTTATTAAATAATTTATTAAAAGAAGGTGAAATATCTATTAATGAATTTAATCTTTTAAATAATAAATTAAAAAATACTACATTAGCAAAACAAGAACAGCAAAAGTCTATAGTAATTAAATAGACCTATTTTAATAACCAATAATTAATAACCATGACATATTTTTATTACAAAACCTCAACCCAGGGAAACCAAGTTTCTGAGGATAACAAAAAACACTGGGAGCACATCTCTGATAAAAAAAATTGGAGAATAACTCAATTACCAAATGGATATTACCAAGCGGAATGTAAAATAATTGATTCAGAAGATAGCTGGAAAGATATTACAAGAAGAGAAACAATCGAATCGTGTGAAGCTGCAATCGATGCTTCTATTGAGCATTATAAAAAAAGATTGGATTTTCTAAAAGGCCCAAAGGTAATAAAAACATTTTAATAACCACTTAACAAAAATTTAATTTAATGGAATATAATAACCCAAGTGAGATAGTAAAAGATCTAGCATTCGGTTCGGATGCGAGAGATAAAATAATAAAAGGGATAGATAAACTGTCAAGTGCAGTCAAATCAACTCTCGGTGCATCGGGTAAATGTGTCATCTACGAAGATGGGATTGGAAAACCGGTTGTAACCAAAGATGGCGTAACAGTTGCAAACTCTGTGGTACTTCTAGATCCCGTAGAAAATATAGGCGCAACGCTTATAAAAGAAGCAGCCCAGAAAACAGTAAAAGAAGCCGGCGACGGGACAACAACTTCGACCGTGCTAGCTTCGGCCATCTTAAAAGAATGTATAGCCCATGATAATGTAGATTTTAGATATATTAAAGAAGGCATTGGAAAGGCTAAAGAAAAAGTATTAAAATACTTAGATGAAATTAAAATCGAAGTTACTGACAAAATGTTAGATAGCGTTGCATCTATATCTGCTAATAATGACAAGGAATTAGGAGGTATAATAGCAAACGCATATAAGGAGGTTGGTAATGACGGTGTTGTTTTGATGGAAGAGTCTGACGACGAGACCACGTACGTTGAAATCGTAGATGGAGTACAATTCGATTCAGCTTTAAAATCGCAACACCTAGTTACTGATAAAGACAAGAATAGATCAGTGCTCGAAAATCCTTATGTATTAATTGTAGAATCTGAAATACAAAATATAAGAAAAATACAATCAATACTTGAACACGTTATAAAAGAAAAGAGAAGCTTGCTTATAGTAGCACAATTAGCTACTCAGCCATTATCTGCTCTTATAATGAATGCTGTAAAGGGTAACATAAAGGTTAATATAGTAGATTTGCCTGGTTTTGGAGCTACCAAAAGAGATACGATAGAAGATTTAGCGACAATAACCGGTGCAAAAATTATTTCGGAGGACTTAGGCGACGATTTAGATTTAATTAACCCTGATTACTTAGGCGAAGCAATAAAGTCCGTTACGGATGATAATAACACCGTTATAACTATAGACGGGATGCCTGAAGAAACTAAAGAAAGGATAAAAGCTGTAAAAAAGAAAATAAAAGAAGAAAAGAACGGCTTTATAAAAAAGAAACTTGAACAGAGATTAGCAATGCTTTCAGGAGCTGTTGGTATTATAAATGTAGGGGCAAATAGCAAAGTAGAGCTAAAAGAAAAGAAAGATAGAGTAGAAGATGCAATATATGCGACAAAAGCTGCATTAAGAGAAGGTATAGTGCCAGGCGCTGGTATTGCACTGCATAATGCTGCTGATAGTTATAAGACAGAAGTTGTAACAGAGCAAATATTATTAGAAGCTATAAAATCCCCGTATAAAACTATATTAGAAAATGCTCACATAAATTATGGGCCTAATATGAAAGAGGGGTGGGGTGTTAATGTTATAACAGGCCAAAATGTGGATTTAGTAAAAGACGGTATTATTGACCCTGTGCTTGTAACTAAAACAGCTTTAATAAATGCAATAAGTGTAGCTACCACAATATTATCCGCAGATTGTGTAATTTCAAATATAAGAATTAATGAGAGCGGTAAATAATTACATAATCATAAAAGGCATAAAAGAAGATCAGAAAACAGATTCTGGTTTTATAATACAAGATAACACTGAATTTAGGTATCTAAAAGGCCAAGTTATAAGTGTTGGAGAAAGGACAGAGGCTATAACGCTTGATGATATTGTATATTACGATAGACACGCGGGACACGAAGTAATATTTGATGATAATACGTACATTGTTATTAAACAACAAGACGTAGTTATAGTAGAATGAGAATAGAAGCTTCTGACCTACGAGAATTGCAACTTTTTAAATATTATAGGTTGGTAAGAAAGTGGGCCTGTAAAACATATGGGCTGACTGACGCAGACCTAGAACTTCTAATCTATTTTGATTGCATTGGTAGATTTACACGTAATGATTACATTAACGGTACTTACCTCATGAGTTGGGACAAAGCTAGATGGGAAAAACTTCGCAAAAACGGCTGGATAGATGTATGGAGACACCGTAATCGCACTACAATTAAATATTCTATATTCCAAACTTCATTCAAATCAAAAAGATTAATAACACGCATTTATAATATTCTGTTAGGTAAAGATGACATACCTATTTCAGAACAAAATGTTTTTTACAAAAATAAAACATATACAGATAAAGTTTTTAATAAAGCTATAGATGATATGTTAAAAGATCCAGAAAGATGAAAGATTTAATAATCCAATGGGTGATGACCCTAGTACTTATACTTATATAATTATGCCAGGAAAATCAAAAAAAGGAGGAGGCTTAAAGGTTAAGACTTCTTACAAAAAGAAAAATAAAAAGAAAACTACAAAAAAGGGATATGGCAAATAAAAAAGCCCCTTCTAAGAAAAAATCTCTAGGGTATTACAATAAAGCTAACAAGACAGGTACTGGCGTAAAAGCAGGTGGGGGTATGTCTAAAAAGGGCGTTAAAAAATACAGACGTGATAACCCTGGGAGTAAGTTAAAAACAGCGGTGACTACGCCACCGTCTAAATTAAAAAAAGGAAGCAAAGCTGCTAAAAGAAGAAAATCATTTTGTGCAAGATCAAAAGGATGGAAATCTGAAAGAGGTAGGGCTGCTAGGCGTAGATGGAATTGTTAGGATGAAAAATAAATTTACAAGTAAAACCGCAAAGCTTGCGCCACCGTACGATAAGTTAACAAAAGCTGATTTTGCTGTGTTAAGAGCTAAAAAGAAAAAAAAGAAAAAGAAATGAGTGAATTAAGTGAAGATAGTAAGTTCAACGTAAGTATAAAAACCCTAGTTGGGATCGGATCATTACTATTAACATTGGCTGGAATGTATTACACACTTAAATCGGACATAGAAATTGCTAAGCAATTACCCGAGCCGCCTGTTAGTAGAACAGAATATGACTTAAAAGATCAATTAATTAGAGAAACAATAATTTCAACTGAAGAGAAGGTTAATGCAAATTCAGAAAAACTTGATAAGATTGATGAAAAGTTATATGAAATAATTAAAAAATAAAAATGAAAAAATTTATTACGACTCTACTTTTATTATTTGCTTTAAGCACACAAGCGCAAGACGTTACTGTTGTACATTTTAATTATAAATGGAACGCAAAAAATGATTATACTAAATTAGAATCTATTAAAAGAGCTTCTGTTTCAAAAGCACTTGTTGAAGAACAAGCTGCTGATTTACAGGCTAGTATTAAATCTGTACCAGTTATAATTATATTTAGAAGCGGGAAGCCGGTCGCTAGAATAGAAGCGGGCTTAAGTATGAAAATAGAGGCAAGACTTGACGAGATTCAAGAGCTTGTAGATAGAAACAATTAATATTATGAAATCAAAAGGACTAGGTGATTCGGTAGCTAAGTTTACTAAAAAAACAGGTATTAAACATATGGTAGAAAAAATCTCAGACGGATTAAACATACCATGTGGCTGTGAGGGTAGACAAGATGCCTTAAATAAATTATTCCCATATAAAAACAATAAAAAATGATATTAGTAGCAATAGCACTTATAGAAGCGGTAATTATAGTATATTTAGTTATGCTTCACACAGGAAAAATTAAAGATGCAGATAAAGATTTTATCGCAGACTCAGTAGAAACTAAGGTTGAGGAAATTCAAGTTAATGCTGTAAATAAATTAAATAGATTAAAAGCTGAATTAAAAGACGTAGCGGAATCTATTAAAGAGGTTGGTAATCAATTAGAAGATTTACCAAAATCACTTAAAGGCAAAAGAGCTGGAAGAAAAGCAAATGTCAAAAAATAAAAAGAAATTAAAAGACACAGCAGTTGGTAAATTTTTAGCGGGTGCTGGTTCTGATATAATAGGTAGTCTTGGCGACGTCTTGCCAGATAATGGTGTTTTTGGATTAGTTAAAAATTTAATTAAAAAAGACCCTGTGTTACCTGCAGAAGATAAAGAAAAAGCTTTAGCACTGCTAAACCAAGATACTATTGAAATGCAAGAAGTATCTAAGCGATGGAAAGCGGATATGCAATCTGATTCATGGCTTTCAAAAAATACAAGGCCAATGACACTGATTTTTTTAACAGTAGCAATGGTCTTATTAATATTTATAGACTCAACAGGATTAGACTTTAGTGTTGATAGCGGTTGGGTAGATTTATTAAAATCTCTTCTTATTACTGTTTACGTAGCTTATTTTGGTTCACGTGGCGCAGAAAAATTCAAAACAATAAGCAAATAAAATGGCAAGGATAAAAACTTACGTTAATGACACTGGAATAACATCCGGAGATAAGTTTATAGGAACTGATCAAGCCACAGGGGCAACTAAGAATTTTACATTTGGTGATCTAGTTAGTGCTATAAATGATCAAGCATTATTTCAAGCTTTTGACGGAGCTATATATAATTTTAAAGTTTTATCCACAGACCCATCACCTAGCGGTATAATAAACCTAACAGGCACGAACGCTATTGACACTAACTTTAATGCTGTTACGCAAATAATAGTTAGTAAGGTAAATACTCAAGGAGATAATATTGCTAATTACATAGATGGTTTATTAAACTATCATATAAAAATATCAAATTCAACTACGTTAGATCAGTACGCTATATATAGAGTAGATGCTGTTGAAGATTATATTAACGACGCTGACTATAAAAAGTTAACTGTAAATTTTAAAGAAGGTAATGGTCAACTAACAACTGGCTCAAATTACTTTCTTTCTTTATTTCAAGCATCGTATGATACCGATTTAACTAGTAGATCTGTTACAGAGTTTGGAGATATGACTTCCGCTGGGTCTGGTAATATAATTACCACAGCTGAAAGGATAACTCTTAATTCTGTTCCCAGCAAAATTGATTACAATGACATTGTTGATAATCTTATTGACAATAGAGCAGGCGTGCCGCTTTCCGCAAATCAAGGGAAAGTAATTAAAGGTCTTATAGATGATATAAATACATTATTAACATCAGATAATGTAAATTTAGATACACTACAAGAAGTTGTAGATTTTATTGAAGCTAATAAAGATACATTAGACAGTTTAACTATAAGCAATATAGCTGGATTGCAAAATGCTTTAGATGATAAGGTTGATAAAGTATTAGGAAAAGAATTATCTGATAATAATTTTACGGACGCTTTATTAAATAAATTAAATGCTATTGCCGCTGGCGCTGAAGTAAATGTTCAATCAGATTGGAATCAAACATTAAATACAGAAGATGACTTTATCTTAAACAAACCTACTGATATAACAGATTTAAGTCTTCACAATGTTACAGAGCTCTCAGATGTTTTTAATGCAGGTTCGGGGTATATTATTACAGATGTTGAAAGAACTAAGTTAACAAATATAGTTCCTGGGTCTTATAATATTATAACAAACGCTGAAAGAACAAAATTAACAGGTATTGAAAATGGTGCCGAAGTTAATGTTCAAGCAAATTGGGATGAGACTGACAATACTGATGACGCGTTTATATTAAATAAACCGGCTTTTATAGACCCTAACTTGACTATAACGATTACGGGTACAGCTAATGAAATAGAGGTTTCCCCTAATACAGCTCAAGATTTAACAGCAAATAGAACATTTCAAGTAGGATTGCCAGACAATGTAACTGTAACAAATAATTTATCAGCTGGCAATGATCTTATTGCTAGTAACGATTTGAAAGCGGGTAGATATTTGCAATTTACAACGCCCCAATCTCAACCACCTGCAGCGCAAAACGCTATATATGTTACAACAGATAACACTCATGACGTTATGCATTTTAGGTATCATGGGCATGATTTATCTATTGATACTTTAACTGAAAATGTTCCTACAGGTATTACATCAGGAGGGGAGTTGTCAAAAGCTAGTAACACCCAATTTACAATTAACGCAGGTACAGGTATAATAAATGATTTAAATAAAGAATCAACTGCAACAAAACCTTACCCGGAAATACTTAATATTTCTTGGTCTACACAAACTATAACGGTAGCTAATTTAGACACAAATGATCCAGCACAAAAAAACGCATGGATATATATAGATGATCAAGGCGCAGTTCAACAACAAACCACAGCGTTTACAGAAGGGCAATATTCAAGTTATATACCAATAGGGGTTGCATTACACTCATCAGGTGTAATATTATTTACTAGAACATTTCCACAAACAGCCTATAATACTACAGATTCATTACAGCAATTTGCTAGAATATTTGGGCCCCTTAAAAAAGATGGGCATTTAGTTTCTGCGAATGGTGCTAATTTATTGCTTGATAGAAGTCAGGGTACGGCATTTGCATTTGGAAGAAATTACGTGAATAATCCTAATAGCCCCTCTATTGTAATTGACGCTGCAAAAACTCAGGCTCAGATACATAGGTACTATAAAGATGGATCAGGCGGATATATAAAAGATAATAATAACGGCGCGGGATATACAGAGGTGGACCCAACTAAATGGGACGCAGGCACAGGGGGATTATCAACAGTACCTGGAGGACAATATACAATACAACGTTTTTATTTCTTTCCAGCAACACCAGATATTATAGTGGTGTATTATGGTGATGTATATTATTCATCAATGGAAGTTGCAGAAAGAAACTTTTTAACATCCCAATTCGATGAAGCTGATAATACAGCACAGCAGGCTATTTACTTAGGAGCTGCTATAATTTCAGGGGGTGCTAATAATTTACAGAACGTAAACCAAGCTAAATTTTTCCAAGGCGGAATATTTAGAAATTTATCCGCAGCACCTGTGGGTAATGTGGCAGGTAATGCTGTATTAAACGATTTAATAGATGTTACAGTACAAACTCCTGCTAATGAAGATATTTTACAATACAACTCTACTACACAGCAATTTCAGAATGTTCCATTAGCATCTGTTATTGGAGGAGATAGTGCTAAAGAAGCATTATATAATGTTATAGGTATTGGTGAAATTTATTATATGACACAATTATAAAAAAACAACAAAAATTAAAAAATGGCTAACTCAATTACATTAAGTGCGGATATAATCAATGCTTTATCCGCTAAAATAACGGCAGGTACAGCGACTGCGGAAGAAATCGTTCTCTATACCACAGGATTGCAAAGACTGCAGGAAGGAAATGATTTTGAAGCTACAGTTATTGGTTTGTCTCAAAGCGCAGTTGATGCTATTGATGCGGCTAATAGTCAATTTGTAGCTGATTCTGCAACAGCGGTATCAAATTTCAGTACTTCTACTGGAACAGCAGTAACAGGTTTTACAACAGCTTCTAATACCGCTATAACTGATATTAATACGGCAAGAACTAATTTAGAAACAGCGGCTACTGATTTAACGACTGTTGTTTCAGGATTACCAACAACACAAGCTATTGAAAACGCAATTGACACAGGGTTAAATTATGTACCGCCAAACCAAAGAATAGCGTTCTGGTTTGCACGTGGTGAAGTTGGAAATTATGCGATGTTTAGCGCGTTCGATCATAACCTGGTTATGCAAGATGAAGCGCAGTATACAAACAGATGGTACGGTAGTGGTTCTTATTACGCTGCAGGTAACGGTTATGGGGCTAGTAGCTCTCTTGTTGCAAGCGCTTATTCAAATACTGATCCAGGAACATCTAATTATTTTAATTTAAGAATGACAAACACTGTTGATGCTTTAGGAGGACCTAATTTTGGTTTTTATGATCAATATAATGGTTATGGAAAAACAGGAATTAGATTTAATGATGGTGGGAACGCAAATCAAAAGTCGGAAGTATGTCCAATTGTAAGCACATACGAGCAAGACGTTTTTCTATTTAGAGATGGTGATCAGTTTAAATTAACTACAGGTTACAATCCAGGAAAAGCATCCAACCTCGACAGACACAGATTTAATCAAAACCCTTTATTGCAAATTGATGATGAACCACAAAACATTCATGTGGGGTACACAGGATTTTTATGGCCAACTACCGGTACGACAGGAAAGGGGTTAGCTTGTTATAATGCTACAACTAATAAATTACTTGCATTCGATGTTTCTACAACTCAAAATGATGCATTCCCTATAGTTGCTTCATTTGCTGGCACTAAAACACCAAGAAGATTAGCTTGGGGATTGGAGTCTTCAGGATACAAAGAAGATTATGATGCTACTGCGGATTTAACAGGTATGCTTATTGGTACAAACGGGGTTGCTAATAAACCGGCTAATACTGGTACTGAAGCGAATTATAGAGGAAAACCAGTATTATGTGATAATGATAATATTGTATTAGTTCAATCAATTCATAATGGGCCATTATATTTACAAAGATGGGTTCCTAATGGAACGAATGATAACTGGCTACAGGATTTTGATACTACTATAACTAGACATAGTACTGTTTATAGCGCTGACAATGCAGAAAACTCAAGTGTTAGATTTGTAACAACTGTTGATGGAAGATATGTAGTAATATTTACGCAATACTATCACTATGGGGGTGGTATGGTTGGATATATGGTTAGAGTATCAGACGGTAAAATATTAAAATTTACAGCTGGAACTAACTCGTATCAGCAATTTATTGCGCCTTACCACAAAAATAAAATATTCTTTTACGGTAGAAACTTTAATAGCAACAGAAACTACTTCCCAATGGATTTAGATTACATTTTTAGTTTAAATGCAGACGGGAGCGATATTTCAGCTTTATTTACCAATCAAGATCAAGACCCACAAACCTTGAGGTATTTAGGTGAAAATAATAACCTTGGTCATTCAACATATGGGAGTACTTCAGGTGCGCCTATAATAACGCATAAAATTAATCCATTAGAATTACAAAATTTAGTATAACATGAAAGTAGTAAAAGTAAATGGTACAATAATTACCGAAATTCATACGTCAAGAAAAAAGAAAGACATTAAAATAATTTCTAAAGGCATAGAAGTCGATAGCGACTTTAAAGGCAAGGTAGGAATGTTTTATGATATAGACACTAAGGAATTAAGAAAAGCCACAATACAAGATAAAATATCATCAGGTTTTTGCAAAGAAGACATTAGTAAAGGTGAATTAATATCTAAATTGACAGCTGATGAGCTTACTGGTATTTTAACTAAAAAAGCATCAGATGTTGAAACTGAGGTTTATTGGATGCAAGGCGATTCAAATAATTTAGACCCATTTTTTCTAATAAAAAAGAAACTTTTAACAGAAGAAAGATTAGAGGAGATATTAACAATTATAGATATAGATTAATATAATGCAATTATCAGATAAAGCAACTAAAGTATACGAAGAATATTTTAGTTCCGATATTGGTAATTTGGAGTTTGAATATAAAATGCAAACTTCTGATTATAGTATTGGTTTCCAAGAATTAATAACTTATCCCAGCGTATTAGCTGAAATAAAGGCTTATGGTAGATACTCTGAATTAATAGGTACTTCTGGAACAGCTTATAATCTAATAACAACATATGAAACTAGCGAGGATAATAAAAATGTGGAGCTTGCGGCTTATAATGCTATGTTTTCACATACTTCGCAAGATCAGTTTAATTCTTTTTATAATACAACCGCAGGGGCTTTAGGATTTGGACTTTGTATAGACAACCCAAATACAGTTTATGATTTAGCAGGAAATGATACAGTAGTAACACATATTATAAATAATAGCGGGACATTAGAAGCTTTACTAAATTCTACAGAGGCTGTTAAAGCTTTTTCTGAAACTTCTTCTTCAGCTGCATTAATATTTGCAAATGTTGAAGCTAATAAAAAGTTTAAAGATAATATAATATTTACAACTAAATCTAATTTACCTGTAAATGCAGGCGCAGCATCTTATGGCAAAATATATTATTTAAATAATAAATATATATTTTTTCAAAATAATATAATTTATTTCAGTGATGACGCGATAACTTGGTCAAATGCTACCATAAATTTAGAGCCACAAGATGATGATACTACAATATATTTTGATTATGATGTAACAAGTGCATTATATGTTATGTCTGTTGCAGCATCAGGCGATTATATATATAAAAGCACAGATTTAATAACTTGGGATCAAGTATTAATACCGCAAACCGGCACACCTGATGGTTTATGTTCATTTAATGACCAGATATATTTATCGATCGGAGGATATATATATAGAACAACTTCAGGGGGCGCAACTTGGTTTCAAGTTAGGTTTGGTTCAGGTGTAACATATAAATTACAAAAATTTAAAGATAAACTTGTTACGTATTCTTCAGCTAATGCTTTAGATTTTGTAGACACTAATAATGCGTTTAATCTTTATCTGTCAAGTGTTATAGCAGAAACTATAGACTATATATCAACATCACCTGATTATATGTTTTTTGTAACAAAAGACACTGTTACAAATGCACCAAATGTAAATAATTATATATATACATTAAACGGGTTAGATGCTGAGTCTATTGTTACTAAATATGAATTTGGGCTAGCATCAGAAGATTATAATATTAAAAAGATATTATATGCAAATGGAATATATATAGCGCAAACTACAGATGGTTATATAGTTGGTACTGATGGTGTGAACTGGAGTATTAAAAGAAGAGACGAATCTTATATTTTAAACATATCAGCTATAAGTAATAAAGGTATTTTTGGATTTGTTACAGATACTAAATTTATAGCGTCAAATTATGATATACAGGTTGAAGGAGGTGGTGTAACCATCACTACTACGACAACAATTCCGTCGGAGCCTAATCAATCATTAAGTGAATGTCTAGGTGTATTATCAGCAGCAAGCATAGTTAACGATGGTGGCAATAAATTATTATTAAACGCGCATTACGGCTATATTGCTAATAAAGAATATTTAGTAAATAATAGAAGCTATATTTTATTAAATGTGCCGCAAACAGAGCCTATAGCGGTATTAAACAAAAATATAGCTACAAAAGTAAAATATTTTGGCGATCCTACAAAAAGGTTTGCTAAAACAATTACCGGAACGATAGCTGACGGAAGTTATTTCTTTTACTACGGCAATGTAAGAATAGTAATTGAAAATAATACAGTAAATGATAATTTTGGTAATGCAACAATATGGGGTTATAATACTGGCGATATAGGCGCTAATAATTTATTGACTTACCATGTAGCCGGAGAGTATGACACATCCGGTGATTCAGATACAGTAACAGTGGACAACACTGATATATTAATAAACACAGAAACTTGTTAAAATGGCACAACAAACTATAAATGTCGGAGTTAATCCAAACGATGGAGGCGGGGATACTTTAAGAGCAGCAATGCAAAAAGTTAACGCTAACTTCACAGAAACATACGGGAACGATTTTATTAATTCAGCTCAAATAATAGAGAATGCAGTTAATGAAAGAGAACTTAATATTGGTGCAGGAACATCAGGACAATCATTAGCATCTGATGGAGCAGGAGGTTTTTACTGGGGTAATGTTATCACAGGTGACGTTCCTGTCGGAGTCTTACAAACAAGACTTAGCGAAATAGGTGCTACTACAATTGGTGTTGATGCTGCTGCTGATATAACTTTTAGCGGGCAGATAACTGCTACAGGACAAAATGAAATTACATTTACTCATGCAACATTTGCGGGATTACCCGCAGCAGCGAGCAACGAGGGGTTAATTGCTTACGCGCAAGATACCGGTAAATTTTATTGGTCAGACGGTACTCAATGGGTAGCTGCGTTTGCATTAGCTTCAGACGTTAGGGATAATATAGAATATATAGGTTATGATACATCTGATTTTATTAGATTTGTTAATAACACAAAAATGGACTTCTACGTTAATAACGTATACAGAATGCGTTTAGATGATGGATTGGATTTAGATGGGGATATAAATGCAACAGGTGATGTTATAGCGTATTCTACAGTAACACTTTCGGATATAAATTTAAAGAAGGATGTTGAGACAATAAAAAATCCAATTGATAAAATAAATAAAATCAACGGTGTTACATATAAATGGAAGGATAGCGATAAAGAAGCGGCTGGTCTTATAGCTCAAGAAGTGCAATCAATCTTACCGCAATCAGTTATAAAAAGAACTGATTTTCACGGAGAAGAGCAACTTGCTTTAGATTATAACGCTGTAGTAGGTTTACTCGTGGAGGCTGTCAAAGATTTAGATAGCAGGTTAAAAAAATGTAATTGTAATTGTATAAAAGAATAAACCATGGCATTAATAGGAACATATACAAAATACACAATGCAACCTACTGAAGAGTTAAGGGAATATGTAATAACATATCCACCAGCGGAGCATATGGGGGAAGGAGACCCTAATATAGATAAAGCGGGCACTACAGAAACGGTAACAGAACCTGTTTATCAAGAAGTGGCTGAGGATATTGAAAATACATATGTTAATATAACAAACTATGCAATTATCAAAAACGAAGCATTATCTCAGGATGATACAGACCCCGATAACTTAATCACATTAGGCCTTGATAAATGGTGGTCTATGAATGTACATTATCAAGTATATGCTAGTTTAGAAGATAAAGAAAATGACCCAAATAATTATATAGATTATGGGGACAGAACTTTTGATCTACCTCCAGGGGATAGAAATATTATGCAATGGGCATATGAACAATTAAAAAACGAAAAAGGTTTTAGTAAATTACAAAACGATTTATAAAAAATGGCATTACAGGCATCAGGACCAATCGCTTTATTTTTAGAAATTAGAGCAGAAGAAATTGTAAAAACGCCAAGCTTATCTTCAACTGACTTTGGGCTTAGAGAAGTTTCGGCAGCTGCTGGTTTTACTGAACCGGATTTGATGTCGGAATTTTATGGATATTCATCTGTTACACCTATTGTATGGACTAGTATCCCATCAGAAATTAGTAAAAATGATATTAGTATAAATGTAAGACAAGCTGCTAATACATATAACCAGGGAAATGGTACTATAACCTCTAAGGGTTTTTATTATGGAACAAGTACTAATATAAATAGCGCAACTAAAGTACAAGTTAACACATCAAACAATACAGCAGAATTTACAAGAAATTTTACAGGGCTTTCTGGTGGAACTACTTATAGATTTTGGGCTTACGCTATTAATGATGTTGGGGAAACGGTAAGTGGTAGAAGGGATATAACTACTTTACCATCAGTAAGCGTTACTAATATTGATAGCTACAGCTCTAATTATTATATATATGGGGCAGCAATGAACCCAAATAATGCGGGTATTACCTCTTGGGGTAACTTTTATGCAAGAACAGGCTATAATCATCCATACTATGGGTGGACATACCCTGACGGAGCTAACAGGAGTGTACAAGATTGTTGGCGAAATGGTAATAGGAGTGGGAATTTCACAGCTAGATCAAGAAAAGTTAATAATGCGACTACATCAAATAGAAGGCAAATGGGTATTTCCGCTTGGATACAGGGAAATAGGTATGGGCAGGGATTGACCATACAAGATTGGAACCCTTATGATTTCCGAATGCAAATGACATATTGGAATATGCAAAACATTAGTCAATCCGCAGGTGGTAATGGATGCGGTACTGGATTTAAAGGTTACGGGTCATACTATAATAATAATAATACCTGTATAACCATGTATAGTGCTGATTATTATGACCATTATTGGACTTTGACAGGAGGAGGGCAAACTTATGGATATGCTACAGGCTGGAATGCCAATGCGACCCATGAATGGAGCGCTAATTATACCGTTACATATAATAAAGTATAAAAAATAAAATAAATTAAATTAAATTAAATGAAATATATTTATTATGGAACATTAATAGGGGACGTGCATACATCAAAACTTATGCACCCATATTTAACAAATGTTTTAGATGATTTAAAAAATAATCAATATTATAATAGTAACAAATTTGACGGATATTTAAATTGTCCGTCCGCTATTAAAATGTTAAAAAATACTTATGCGGTTAGAAGCGGCATAAATATGTATGTAAAATTTAATGATAGCGGTACTATTACATTTTCATTTCCAGGTGCAAAAAAAGATAGTCCTGGTCATAAAATAGCCGCGCAGTATCATGAAAAAGCAGAGCAGCTAAGAAGGGACTTACTGGTATTAAGAAATAATAAAAAAAGACATCTTAGTTTTTATATTAGCGCTTGGTTTTTTTCGGAGCAGGCAACGTATATAGAGCAATTACATCCGCATTTTGAAAACACAGATTTTTCAAAAAATACATCAAGTGTTGTAGGTACATTTGATATATCTAAATGGTTTAGACCTATACAGCCAACATTTGTTATGCATAATAATGAGCTTAATATAAAACGTGGTGATGCATTGTTTTATGTGAAATTTCCTGCAAATGAAAATTATAAATTAATAGAATTTGATGTAACAGCCAATATACATAGATTTTCAGCTGATAGCACTGATCTTAAATTTTTTAAATCACAAGCGCCTTTAAATAGCTTGTATCAATATTTTATGGGTAGAAAATTTGATAAATGGCTATTAAAAGAAATTAAAAATAATATAATAGAATAATGAATTTAATTAGAAAAATAAGTATAGGCACTGATTATAAAGATAATGCAATGCACTATTCAGTGGGACAAGAGGTATATGGAGGACACAGAATTTCTGATATACTCGAAAAAAAAGACTCATACTGTATTTATATTACAAAAAATCAAGAAGTACTTTTGTGGAAGTCTTTTAACAAAAACATGGGGATTAGTGTAGAGTATAATTTAGATTATGAATAACCCATACGCTTTTATAATACAACCCAAAGAAAACCGTTACAAAAATACCAAAAAAGTATCCGATAAAAACTTGATCCTTAATACGTCGATTAGTGACCATAGGTATGTAAGTAAAGAAGCAATCATAAAAGCTCCGCCATTAGCGCTTAAAACGCATCTAGGAGAGTCTGACAACATAATAGTTCATCACAATATATTTAGAAGATACTATGATGCTCACGGAAATGAAAAAAATAGCGGTAGTTATTTTAAAGAAAATTTATATTTTTGTCATTTAGATCAAATATATATGTATGAAAAAAATAACAACTGGATAGCTATGCCGGGATATTGTTTTGTAAATCCTATTGAATCAGAAAACGAATGGGATGAAAATAAAGAAGAACCATTAAGAGGTATAGTTATTTATACAGACGGTTCTGATTTTGTTACAGAAAAAGAAGTTGTTGGTTTTACACCTAATTCAGAGTTTGAATTTATAATAGGTGATAAAAGATTATATAGAATAAAATTAAATGATATAACAATAAGGTATGGACGCAAAGGAACAGAAAAACTCTATAATCCGAGCTGGTTATAAAGCTGTAAAAGAGTTAATAAAAGTTGCCGAGGAAGAGATAATAGTGGAAGATGCAGCAGATGAGTTAGCTGCAGATAGATTAAAGAACGCGGCTGCGACAAAAAAATTAGCTATATTTGATGCTTTTGAAATACTAAACAGACTAGAGCAAGAAAAAGCTATATTAGAAAATAAACCTATAGAGGATAAAAAAACTGCATTCAGCGGATTTGCAGAAAAAAGGTCTAAGTAATGAGTTATCAACAAACATTGTATAAAATTGTTGAGCCTATAAAACGAACAACAATACATAGACTTAATAAAAAGAAATCTTGGGATTATGGTTACAACAAAGAACACGATGTAATTGTTATCAGTAAGACAGGTGAGATAGGAGATATATATGAGATACAAAATTTAAAGATTGCTTTACCGAAAGAAAAAGATGTGTAT
>Ga0209630_10002578_pt1 | contig 17337 bp, 13 predicted proteins | sample COG_01_FD_184745 | JGI IMG/M metagenome (GOLD analysis project Ga0209630, IMG submission 184745) | Pelagic Microbial community sample from North Sea - COGITO 998_met_01 (SPAdes) (version 2) | ecosystem: Environmental > Aquatic > Marine > Neritic zone/Coastal water | place: Helgoland, sampling... | reverse complement strand
CCAGACATAACACCTCTCTATAGTCAAATACAAATAACCTCTAATGATCGTTCGATCAACAAGCCTAACATTATTTACTACTATTATCTATAATTATTTAAATGTTAAGAACGAATCTCTTTTATAATTTTAAAAATTATACATACCAATAAATGAAACAAGCTTCCTTCTCGCAAACATCTTCCTAATAAGTTTACAATAGGTAATACTGAAGCAAACAAAAAAGGGCTCTCTAGATCTTATAATAAAACAAGACCTTAAACATTAAAACTGAAATCTAAAAAATCTCTATCCTCTAATTTATACTAAAAGCCAAGAAGGGATCCATGAGGGCAATATCTCAGGTAGCCAAGTTGAGATCCAAGAAGGATACCAAAGTAAATCCAAAATTCGGTCATAGAAGCAAACCATCAATATCCAGCCTCCAAAAGCATACCCAATTGAAATTCGCCAATTATATTTTCCCCATCGCATTAAATACACAAATATAAAGAGAGGTAGCACAATTTTTTGACCTAAAAGCAACATGATTAAAACCATTGCTAAAAGATAACCAAAGAACTGAGTTGCACTCTTTAACATAGCTTTTTCGCTACTATATTTGAAGGCAGATGAGAAATTCCCATGAAAAGTTATTTCACTCAAAAGTTTTTTGCCATCAAAGAATAAAATAAAGAAAACCATCACGGCGCCCGAAACAGCTGACATTATTGGGAACTCCCGAACCGAATCAGGCCAAGAATCTGCCTCATATGCAGCCCAACAAAACAATAAAAATAACAATATAGCGAATGGAAAAGAGATCATTGGATTAATTGCGCCACCTTCAGATGGCTCATCTAAATCTTTATCCCGATTGATTTGAGACTTTATGGATTCTTTTTTTGATTTTTTATTCTTTGTTATGCCACGCGCAGATAAGATTATAGTGACTATGATTAGAAAAATTACAATAAGAACTACTGGGCGAGTTAACCAACCAAAGCCATCATATGCTAACATACTAATTTGATATGAGTTCTCCATTATATTACCGAGTATTAAAGCCAATATCAACGGTGGACGTGGCCAACCTCCCCTTTTCATGACGAACCCAACAATGCCCATTAACAAACAGGTTATCCAATCACCGAATGAACCCGAACCAAGCCAAGCACCTAAGAAAACAAATAAAATAACACCTGGAACAATTAAGTGGCCTGGTAAGAAGGCAATTTTTGCAACCTGCTTGCTCCAAAGCATGAGCAAGCCGGCTACCAAAATATTAGCTAATACGATGGTCCAAACCATACTGAACGTTATGTGCAGTTCCGTTGTTAGCATTTCTGGACCCGGTTTTAATCCCTGTATGAGAAGAGCCCCAAGTAAAATTGCCGTACCCAAGCTTCCAGGTATTCCAAACGCCACAGTTGGAATTAAAGACCCCCCTTTGGTCGCGTTATTGGCAGCTTCTGGAGCAATAACACCACGAATATCCCCATGACCAAATTTTGACTTATCTTTAGCACTTTGTACTGCATGACCATAAGCAACCCAATCAACAATTGCCGCTCCTAACCCCGGGAGCATGCCAATATAAGTTCCTATAGCTGCACACCTTATAGCCAACCACCAATTTCGGAAAACATCTTTTACACCCTCGAGCATTCCACCGTCAGTGGCCTCGCCTTTTGGTATTCTGGAGATTGAAACGTTTCGAATGGCAAGCTCCATTAGTTCAGGGATAGCAAATAATCCTAGAACGACTGGAATCAAGGGAAGTTTATCCAGAAGGTAGTCTGTCTCAAAATGATATCGGGGAATAGATTCGGCTACTCCGTAACCTATAGTAGAGAGCAGAATACCCAATAGGGCTACCGACAAACCCTTCAATATTGAAGCACCACTTAATGAGCCCACCATGGCCAAACCGAGTAAACCCAGAATAAATAGTTCGGGTGACGCAAACGATTTTATAACAGGTAGAATTAATGGGAGTGAGAAAGCTAAAATTATCGCGCCAAATACTCCTCCGAGAGCAGAAACGGTAAAAGCAGCTCCAAAGGCACGTGCAGCCTTGCCTTGCTGAGCAAGCGGGTATCCATCCAATATAGTTGCTTGGGAAGCAGCAGTTCCGGGTATCCCCAACATAACCGATGCAATGGTATCACTGGTCGAGGTCACCGCAAACATTCCCAGTAATAGAGCAAAGGCTGGTACTGTATCCATACCAAAAGTAAAAGGCAGCAAAAGTACAAGCCCAATAATACCACCCAGACCAGGTACAGCACCAAGCCAGATACCTAAAAAACATCCTAAGACTAAAAAACCAATCGCTGGCCATGAAAAAACTAATAGAAAACCTTCAATTAGCGCTTCAGTCATTTACCTATCCTGAACTAATCTTTATAACTATTTTTTTGAATCAAATTAGAAATAATTGGTGCGAGCAGAATATGTCGCACCAGTGTACATCGCACTTATTTCTTTTTCTTACCACCCTTCTTCTTTTTCTTTGCTGTTAACTTCTTAAGGCCAGCCAAAGCTCCAGGACTAATTTTTTTCCACTCTGACATTAAAAACTCACCGTCAGCTCCAACCAAAAAATTAGGATCTGACTTATTTTGCTTTTTATATGCAGCTCTATAAGCACTATCAGTGGCAGTTTTTTTCAGAGCATTCCTGAGCTCTGATATCCGAGAATCGCCTACAGCTTTCATGGCGTACATTCCAAATGGTCTTGTATTATACATTGAGAGCCATTCATAAGCTTCCCAAAGAGGTCCAGTTGGCAATTTACCGTCATGGGTTTCTTTGTAGAAATCACTAAAATGTTTTACTTTCCCAAAAACTCCACCGGCGTCACTATACTTACCATCTTTTCCGAGAGCTGCATGAAAATAAAGGGGGATCGCCTCTCCTGATTTTATGATTGTATCAGCATAAAATGCAAAATAACCAATACCGCCGGTCGCCAATAAGCCAATTTCTTTAGAGCGAATAGCAGCATTTAGTTTGGGTTGTCCTAGATAACCTGTGACATAGCGCGTATCAACACCAAGAATCATTAGAGGCAAACGAGCCCAAATACCGAGGCCATCAGTTGTACCACGTCCGCCTGCAATCATTTTTTTAACGTTTAAAATATCGCTAGCTTTTTTTATGCCTGGTTTATAATCAGATCGTGCAATCGTAATATAATTTGATTCAGAAGCACCAATAAATGCAATATCTCCAAAATCAAATCTAACAGACCTTAATTTTAATAATTGTGCCATTTGTTGGCCTGAGCCGAAAAGAACAGTCAATCCGTTTGCCTTAGTTTTTTCTGTCAGGAAATTAAATCCTTTAACACCACCGCCACCGGCAACATTTTTGATTATCATATTGGTATCTTTACCAAGATATTTTTTCATATAAGCACTCAATGTACGGGCGTTACGAGTGAGGCCGCCGCCGGCACCAGCATTAACGATAACGGTTACGTCTTTTCCGTCGTAAAATCCCGCGTTCGCGATTGAAACACTAGAAAGACTAAATGCTGCAGTCACTAAAACAGCGGATACAAAATTCTTATATACTTTCAAGATAATCCCCTTTTAATGTTATATGTGAATTTATTTATATAATTTGATGTTAACACGAACGATAAAAATGTCTAAAAGAAATTAAAATAGAAAATTTATTTCGTCAGAAAATGTTTTGTTGACGAAGAAATACAATAGTTTTATTGCTGAAATGCAAATAATAATTGTTATATTATTTAGACTATTTTCGATAACAAGAGGGGTATTTCTGTGGAAGACATTCCTATTGGATTATTGGTCGCAAGCATAGGATTTGCTCTCGGAGTAATTTTTGGCACGACAGCACAATCTACAAATTTTTGCACTATGGGAGCTATTTCAGATATTATATTCATCGGGAGTTGGAACCGCTTCAGGGCATGGATTCTATCAATATCGATTGCTTTGCTTTTAAGCCAGTTAATGCATTTTAATTCAGTCATAAATTTAAATAACTCTATTTATCTGAGTACAAATTTTAGCTGGGCCGGCGCGATAATCGGTGGGCTAATGTTTGGATTTGGAATGACCCTAACAGGTGGTTGCGGAAATAAAATATTAGTGCGGATCGGCGCAGGGAGTTTAAAGTCTCTAATTACTTTTATTTTTTTAGGACTATTTGCATATATGACATTAAGAGGACTGCTCGGTCCATTGCGACAGAATTTTGAGCTCTTAACTGTAGTTGATCTTAAACAAAGTGGTCTAAAATCGCAGAGCGTTCTGGAATTCTTAGGAATGATAATAAATATAAGAGAGGGATTAACAGAGATTCTGATAGCCTCAACTATAGCGTCTTTACTTATAATTTTTTGCATGACAAGTCGCTCATTTCGATCATCCTACAAAGATTTAAGTGCCGGTTTAATAATTGGTATTTTAATCGTATTAGCGTGGTTCACTACTGGGGTCATCGGAAATGACGAATTTGACCCCACACCCCTCTCCTCGTTTACTTTCGTAGCACCGGTTGGTGAAACTATTCAATACCTTATGACTTTTACAGGTTCAACAGTTGACTTTGGAGTAGCATCTGTGGGCGGTGTGATATTTGGATCATTTATCACTGCAAAGATTCGAGGAGAATTTAGAATTGAATCTTTTTCTACGCAAAAAGACCTTATTAATCATATCTCTGGCGCGGCCTTAATGGGAGTTGGCGGCGTTTTAGCTCTTGGGTGCACCATTGGCCAAGGCATTTCTGGGTTATCAACTCTCGCAACCAGCTCTTTTATAGCATTCCTCTCAATAATTATAGGATGCCGTATAGCTTTAAAGTACCTCGAAGAAGAGAGCTTTATAGGATTATTTAAAAGTTAATAATTAAATTCTTCACCTTAATAAGCCCACTCCTTACATAAATATATAATACACTAAATTTTTGTATTATAATTAAATTTATATTAATATCTTGTATATTTATATATTATACATTACATAAAGTATTATACTTAACTCAAGGAGATTAAAATGAAACAAATACACGCATATGCTATAGCCATAACGCTCTTAATATTTACAAGTATTACTGCACATGCACGCCCTTTAGTAGACACTACTTGGCTCAAGAAAAACTTACAAAATGATGCCCTAGTGATAATCGACCTTCGCAATAAAATTGATGGGGGTTCTTTTAAAACATTCCAATTAGGTCACATACCAGGATCTATTCATTCTGATTATTTGAAGGATGGATGGCGAACGAAAAGGAAAGGTGTTGTTGGACTTCTTCCAACTCAAAAGGAATTTGAAAATTTAGCTGAGAAACTCGGCGTCTCTAATAACAGCCACGTTGTTTTAATACCAGCGGGAGAGAATTCAACCGATTTTGGTTCTTCTGCTCGTGCTTATTGGACATTTAAGGTTTTTGGACATTCTAAAGTTTCAATTCTAGATGGTGGCTACAAATTATGGTCGAAGAAATATCCCTCTTTGATATCTAAGGGAAACGCAAAAAAAAATATACGAGGTAATTTCACGGCTAAATTTGATGCATCACTCTATGCTTCTACTGCTGACGTTGCAAAAGTCTCTGGCGCAAAAAGTGACATCATCCTGCTCGATGGTAGGAACAAAGAACAGTTTATCGGCGAGAAGAAGCACAAAAAAGCAGAACGTTTCGGACATATCCCAGGGGCTCAATTAATTTCTCAGGCCAAGACTTACAATCCCGAGTCAAATCAACTTAAGAACAAAACTGAGTTGAATGATCTTTTTAGCGAGGTTACTTCCAAACCAGTTATATCATATTGCAACACTGGGCATTGGGCGGCAACTAATTGGTTTGCGCTATCAGAAGTACTGGGAAATAAAAATGTTAAACTTTATGATGGAAGTATGGTGGAATGGACGGCCGATGCAAGCCGAAAAGTAGATCATAATCAGTCAAATCTTTATAAAATAAAATCATTTTTCTCAGAAATATTTGGATAGATTATCGTTCACATTTTAGATAATAGTTTTATTTTAATTCTTAAGAGGCAGCGATGAACAAGGTTTTTAATCGGTCAAATATCGAATTATTTGGTATTATTTTTTATACTGGAATTTTATTTGTCGTTGCTGGCCTTGTTTCTCTAGATAGTGGACTTTCTGGATTAATCTTACTTTGTCTAGGTATTTGCGCTGGAGGTATATTTTTATATTTTCAATATGGTTTTGCTTCAGGCTGGCGAAATTTTCTTGAAAATGGTAATTCTTCAGCGTTGGTTGCACACTTTAGTTTAGCAGCACTATGTGCAGCTGTTTTTATTCCAGCAGAGCTCTGGGGTATTGACGCCACGGGGTCTTTTGCACCTATTTCAATATCGCTTTTTATAGGTTCGTTCATATTCGGAATAGGAATGCAATTAGCAAACGGCTGTGGATCAGGCGTTTTATTCAGCTTCGGTGCTGGATCGGGCCGAATGATGATTGCGCTCCCTTTTTTTATTGTTGGATCAGTAATAGGGTCACTTATTCTTCCGTGGGCCTTATCGGCTGGTTCATTCGACCAATATATAATTGGTAAAGACCTCTCAACAGGATGGCGAGCAATCTTTAATATTATGTTATTGGGGCTAGCAGCATCGAGTTTTTATATCTGGGGGAAAGCCCAAGGACAGACTATTTCAAAAGGTCTAATAACGGGAACTCTCATAATCGCGCTTCTATGCGTATCAATTTTTATATTTTCAGGACACCCTTGGGGAATAACATTTGGCTTCACACTGTGGGGAGCAAAACTCTTTAATAGTCTTGGTGTACCTATTTCAGAATTCACTTTCTGGACATGGTCCGGCCCAGGTAAGGCGTTAGAAGAGTCTGTTTTGGCGAACACAAGTAGTGTAATGAATGTCGGAATGATTATCGGTGCAGGAATAGTTGCAAGCGTATCAGGTCAACTAAAAAAGACTTTTTGGCCTGCACAAGGCCAACTCCTCGCGGCCGCGTTTGGCGGTTTATTAATGGGGATTGGCGCTCGCTTGGCATTTGGTTGTAATATTGGAGCATTTTTAGCTGGCACGGCATCGGGTAGTTTACATGGTTGGATCTGGTTTGTCATGGCTATCTCAGGGAGTTGGATCGGAATAAAAGTGCGCCCATACTTTGGCTTCAAAAACGGATAACAATGATGAATTCTTTCTCTTCACCAAAAACTTTTTATTTTCTAATTATTGCACTAATTTTTGGATTAATTTTTATAGACCACTTAACAAGCCAAACGTCAAGTATGGTGACAGCACCAAGCGATGCTGGTCCAGCTTGCGCGCCTTGTGGCGCGCCATGCAAATAAACGCTGCACAACTCAGAGAATTAATGAGAGAAAATTATTTATGGGTACATTATGACTCTAATTTTATAGTCAACAAAAAAGCAGAGGTAAGTAATACAAACTGACGTTAGAAACCATAGTGCAAGAATAATATTATTGATAGCTGATCTATTGATGTAAATAGTATATGAATTATTTTACCCATAATATAGTTCTCGAATTTTATCTTAGTTTGATATGGTGAATACGATGAAATTACAAAAAATGAAAAAAATATCCAGAAGAAGCGCCTTATACCTTTTAGGTGGAATAACTGGAACGATACTTACGCCTTCATTACCACTCTCTAAACCTAATCAATTACTAGAAAGGATCGATACTTTAACACAAGGTGTAGCCAAAGTAGAAGATAAAATACTACTTAATCTTCCAGAAGTCGCTGAAAATGGCAATATTGTAAAGGTAGGTTTTGAAATAAAAAATCCAATGGTTGCAAACAATTATATCAAACACGTATATATTTTTGCTGAAAAAAATCCAGCGCCTGATGTTGCTAAATTTTTTTTTACTCCAGAAATGGGAATATGTTCTGCAACAACTAAAATTAGGTTATCTAAAACACAGAGTGTTTATTTACTAGCAGAAAATAGTAATGGTCAGTTTTTAATGACCAAGAAAAAAGTTAAGGTTACAATTGGCGGCTGTGGAGTTTAATTAAGGGACTGAAAATGAATAAAGTAAAACCTCGAGTAAAAGTTCCAAAAAAAACAGTTTTCGGGGAAATTATTGAAATAAAAACCTTGATACGTCATCCGATGCATAGTGGAAGAATGAAGGATGCTAAAGGTGAGAAAATTCCACGACAAATAATAAATACGTTCAACGTCAAATTTAATGGTAGAGATGTTTTTGGAATGACATTAGAGCCCTCAATTTCTACAAATCCTTATATAGCATTTCCCTTCAAGGTCAAAGAAACAGGGGTATTTGATTTTGAATGGATTGATGACAATAGACAAAAATACAGCATATCAAAAACAATGATTGTTTCTAAAAAGAAATGAGCAATTAAAGCATATAAAAATATATTATTAAGAGAACATATCAGAGGTAATGCCCTCATACCAACCGATTGATTCCTCGTATGTTGCTTTTCTTATCTCTGCATCCTCACCAGTTTTTGAAACAAACTTGCTAGTAACATCGATTGCACCAGAGCCTGCTTTATAACTTGCCCCTACTTTGACACCATCATTTTCTGAAATTAAAGACCAACATGTATTTGAAAACCGCGGCTCAAAAACCTTACTACCAATCAAACTTCCCCTTATATGATTAGATGCAACTTTTGCCTGACTATTTGCCGAGAAAGCAGACTTTGGCATAGATTTGGCAATAGAGGCATCACCTAAAACATATATATTTTTATCGGCTTGGGATTGCATTGATGAACCTATAATAGGACACCAATCGCTGTCATTAACTCCCGAGGTTATAGCTATTCTTCCTGCTTTTTGGGCAGGAATAACACATGCTGCATCAGCGTTAAAAGTATCGAGATCTGTTTCAAAACTCATTTTTGCAACATCTATCTTCTTAATGCCACCATGTGTTTCTGAATCAATCCATTCTATCATTCCTGGATAATGCCTTTGCCAACCTTCCATGAACAATCCTTGTTTAGAGAATTTTTTCTTGGTGTCCAAAATAACTATCTTGGCCGTTGGATTATTTTTTTTAAATTGATGAGCGATCATTGAGACCCTCTCGTAGGGTCCTGGTGGACATCTGTATGGATTAGGTGGTGCAACTAATACAAAAGTACCACCTTTCTTCATTTTCATAACTTGATCTTTAAGAACCTTGACCTGCGTTCCCGACCTCCAAGCGTGAGGGATACGAGTTTGAGCTTCAACTGAATAACCATTAATACTATTATACTTTAAATCTATACCCGGAGAAATTACAAGTTTATCATATGGCAAGCTAGCACCAGAACCTAAATTTACTTTTTTTTCAGTGGCATCAACGGACACCGCCCATTCATGTATAATATTAATTTTATGGTTAGAAGATAACTTATCGTAAGAATGGCCGATTGACTCATAACTTCGAAAGTTACCAAGATAGAGATTTGAATAAAAACAAGAGTAATAACTCTTTGATGCCTCTATCAACGTAACATCGATTGCACCTTTAGAATCTTTCGCTATATACTTAGAAGCTGTAGCGCCACCGGCACCCCCTCCTATAACTACAACTTTTGGTTTTGCTCCAAACGCGATAGATGGCATTGCAAGCGCGGTTGAGGATGCTGTTACGAGGCCCACAAAAGAACGTCTAGAAATGTTAGACATAGAACTATCTCCTATAATGACGATTGGATGCTACACTAATGAACAAAAATAAAAATAATTTCTTATATTACAAAAATTATATAATTAAATACAAATTAATACAATATTTATTATTTAAGTACACTTTTATAATGTAGTTTAATTATAGAGGTTTTAATAAAAAACCCTTAGAATTTATTTTTCAGATTTTAATTTGCTAAAATAAATTGCAAGTGAAAGAATTTGATTTTCATCGAGGCTACCGGCTATCATCTGCATAACTTGGCTCTCTATTTCTTTTGCCTTATAAGCTCGCATAATATTTACAAAGGTATTTATCTCCAAATCATTTATTGCTGGAATTCCTGAGTTTAATCCTTCTTTGTGATGACAGGCCTTGCATTCCCCGGACAAGTATTCACCATAGTCAGCATCTGCTGTAAATAGATTTATTTCGCCAGCAAATATATTGTCACTCATGATTATTAGAATAAAATAAAATAAGATAGGTTTCATATCACCGCTTTAACAATGTTTTTTGTCATACCTAAATAATAGCTAAACCTAATTTCTATTTATTCTATACTCAAGGTCTAGACCGCTCAACATATTACGAATAATAAAATAATAAAAAAATTTTACGGAAGAAGAAACCAGCGTCCAACAACATTCCGATCTTTCCAAGCTCCAAAAAAAAATATAGTAAGCTAAATTTAGATTGAAACAGTACAAATTAATGATAATTTGTTTGTAAAGAAAGTGTCATTATTCTTATTTATCAAAAAATGGAAAATTTGTTTAAGGATCTAGATAAATGGAACCTGAAATAGACCTAAAGGGCATGAACTGCCCCATACCTGTTTTGAGGACAAAGAAAGCTTTACGAGAGATAGACGTGGGAGAGACTTTACGCATTTATGCTACTGATCCAAGTACAGTAAATGATATGAACATGTTGTGTAAAACTGCTGGTCACGAATTAGTCGACAGGAAAGAGGCTGATGGTGTGTTCACCTACGTCATCAAAAGGGGGCAATAACCAAAAAAAAAATCCATTTATCAATAAAAAACGTTACTGTACGCATATTCTCAAAAAAATAATGTAAACAAAAGTAATCATGGCCAATCAAAAACACAAAATAAATAAATCACCAACCGTGGCAGACAAGGTGAAAACAACAACATGTTACATGTGTGCGTGCAGGTGCGGTATCAAAGTGCATTTACTTAATGGAAAAATTCGCTACATCGAGGGCAACCCAGACCATCCTGTTAACAAAGGAGTTTTGTGCGCCAAGGGTTCTGCTGGAATTATGCAACATTATTCGCCTGCCCGCCTTTCAAAGCCCCTTCGCCGTGTAGGGGAACGAGGCTCGGGGGAATTTGAAGAAATTGAATGGGATGAGGCTCTCAATATAGCAACGTCATGGCTTTCAGAAATTAGAGCTAATGATCCAAAACACCTCGCTTTTTTCACAGGACGAGATCAAAGCCAAGCTCTAACCAGTTGGTGGGCACAACAGTTTGGAACACCCAACTACGCCGCTCATGGTGGCTTTTGCTCGGTAAACATGGCAACCGGTGGAATTTATACATTTGGAAGTGCTTTTTGGGAGTTTTCAGAACCAGATTGGGACAAAACAAAGTATTTTATTATGTTTGGCGTTGCAGAAGACCATGATAGCAATCCAATCAAAATCGGATTAAGCAAACTTAAAACTCGAGGAGCAAAATACGTATCAGTTAATCCTGTCCAAACTGGATATTCAGCAATAGCTGATGAATGGATATCTATTACTCCAGGCACTGATGGTCTTTTCGTTATGTCTTTAATTCACGAACTCTTACGGGCAGGAAAAGTAGATATAGATTATCTAATACGCTATACCAACGCCCCCTACCTAGTTATTGATAATCCCGGTGAAGCTGATGATGGCCTTTTTGCTCGCACTGAAAATGGCGAGGAACTATGCTGGGACACCTGCACGGATAAAGAATTATCCCATAAAACACCTGGTGTTAGACCAGCCATGAAAGGTGATTATACATTAGAAAATGGAAAAAAGGTAAGACCTGTATTTCAAATACTAGCAAAAAGGTATTTAGATCAAAGTTTTAGCCCAAAGAATGTAGCAAGAAAGATCGGTGTTGAAGTTAATGTTATTAGCAGAATTGCAAAAGAAATTGCAACTGTCGCTTTCCAAGAAGAGATTATTATTAACGAGCCATGGGTTGATTGGCGAGGTGAAAAACATACACAGATGATTGGTCGACCCGTTGCAATGCATGCAATGCGGGGTATTTCTGCTCATTCAAATGGCTTTCACACGTGTCGTGCAATTCATCTCCTTCAAATACTTATTGGAAGTATTGATAGTCCAGGAGGACTTAGATACAAAGCTCCCTACCCAAAGGGTTTCAATTCACTTCCCAAACCGACAGGAAGACCTGATCAAGTTAATCCAAACACACCTCTCCCTGGACCCCATCTAGGGTTTGTACAGGGGCCAGAAGATTTATTAGTTGACGAAGAGGGAAACCCCGCACGGATTGATAAAGCATTTTCATGGGATGCTCCAATGGCAGCTCACGGAATGATGCATTCAGTTATAACTAATGCGTTTCGGGGAGACCCTTACACGATAGATGTACTATTCATGTACATGGCAAATATGTCTTGGAATTCCTCAATGAATACAACCGAAACCATTGAAATGTTAACGACAAAGAATCAAGATACAGGTGAATATGTAATTCCCAAAATAATCTATTCAGATGCTTTTTTTTCAGAGACAGTGCCTTATGCAGATTTAATTTTCCCCGATACAACCTATTTTGAGCGTTGGGATTGTATATCCACGCTGGACCGTCCAATAAGTGATGCAGAGGGAGTAGCGGATGCTATCCGACATCCGGTAATAGAACCTGACCGTGATGTAAGACCATTCCAGGACGTCTTAATTGACTTGGGAGGAAGATTGAAACTTCCTGGATTAACAAATGAAGATGGGAGTGTTAAGTACCCAGATGGTTATCGGGACTATATTATTAATCATGAGAGAACCCCGGGAGTTGGGAGCCTTGCAGGTTTCAGAGGCATGGATGGCTTGGAAAAAGGGAAAGGAGCCCCAAATCCAAACCAACTAGAATCTTATATAAAAAATGGTTGTTTCTGGTATGATAAGATCCCTGACAACGCAGCTTATTTTCGTCATGCAAATAAAAATTATCTGGAATACGCCTGCAACATGGGCTTCATAAAAGATACCACCCCGGTTATTTTTAATGTTTATAGTGAACCCCAACAAAAATTTAAACTAGCTGGGCAAGGTCTGGGAGAGCATATCCCACCAAAAACGCACATGAACCGCGTTAAGGAATATTTTGATCCCTTGCCTATTTGGTATGAGACATTGGAGCAAGAACCCGAAAATAAAGAAAATGGTTTCATAATCCATGCTATAACTCAAAGGCCAGCTGCAATGTATCATTCGTGGGGATCTCAAAACGCTTGGTTAAGACAAATTCATGGTTCAAACCGACTTTTCATCCCAAAGTTGTTGGCTAATCAATTATCTGTCAATGATGGCGATTGGGTTTATGTATCTAGTCGAAAAGGAAAAATTAAAGTTCGGGTTAAGATAATGTTAGGGCTGAATAATAAGACGGTATGGACATGGAACGCTATTGGTAAACGTTCGGGTAGTTGGAATCTTCAGTCTAACGTGGAAGAGGTATCTGAGGGGTTTTTACTTAACCACCTAATCGACGACAGCCTGCCCAGAAATAAACACAATTATAGCTTCTCAAATTCAGATCCAATAACAGGACAAGCAGCTTGGTTTGATGTTCGGGTTAAAATTGAAAAAATAACAAATACTCAAGAAGATACGCTATCTGTCAGTGAACCTAATTTCGACAAACTTATACTTCCGCCAAAGATGCCTGTCCGCCCCAATATTTTAGGATATAATGTTAACACGGAGACTGAATAAGTGACATCTCTGCCGAAAAATACTGAACGTAAGCTCGGACTGGTAATTGATTTGGATGTCTGTGTAGGTTGCCACGCCTGCTCTGTAAATTGCAAAGAATGGAATACATCAGGCTATCATGGCCCTTTAACCGACACCAACCCTTACGGAGAAGAACCTTCAGGTGTCTGGTTTAACCGAGTTCATAGCTATGAACTCGAGCATACAAACGGACAAGCGCAAACTATATATTTTCCCAAGTCATGCCTTCATTGTGAGGATGCCCCATGCGTTACGGTTTGCCCTACTGGCGCCTCCTATAAACGACACGAAGATGGAATTGTACTTGTAGATGAAGACTTGTGCATTGGCTGCAAACTATGCTCTTGGGCCTGCCCTTACGGTGCTCGAGAATATGACAGTCATGAGGGTGTAATGAAAAAATGTACATTATGTATAGATAAAATTTATAATGAAAATTTACCTGAAGAGAGCAGACAACCCGCGTGCGTCTCAACCTGCCCAGCAAATGCACGCCACTTTGGAGATCTTGGTGATCCAGAATCTGAGCTGTCAAAAAAAGTCAGAGAGCGTGGTGGTTTTGATCTAATGCCTGAGCAAAAAACACAGCCAATTAATAAATATTTACCCCCGCGCACTCGTCAAATGAAACCTGAGTTAATCCAAAAGACTGAACTCGAGGATGCTTCACCTGAAGGTGGCTTTCTTGGCTGGATCGATCAAATTTTAGGGAATTAATTATTATGCACCCAGCATATTCCGTAATATTTTTTACAACTGCCTCAGGAGTAGGCTATGGAATGCTCATTCTGATAGGCATACTTAATGCTTTTGGGTATTTATCCAGTGATGTAACTTATGGAATAATAATTTTCTTATTATCTTTGGGTTTAATTACTTGTGGATTATTAGCGTCTACTTTTCATTTAGGTCACCCAGAACGTGCGTGGCGCGCTTTGAAAGAATGGCGTTCCTCTTGGTTATCCAGAGAGGGCGTAATGGCACTACTGACGTATATCCCAGCTTGTCTCTTAGCTATAAATTGGATTATTTTTGGCCAAACTAACGGTGTAAATGCAACAACAGGATTAATTTCCTCATTGTGCTCTATCTTAACAGTATATTGTACTGCTATGATTTATGCTTCACTTAAGGCAATACCAGCATGGAACACGTCTATAGTTCCAACAAATTTTTTATTATTAAGCGTAACAACAGGTTGCTTTTATTTAAATGCCGTCGATGTTTTTTTTGGTCAATCATCACTGGAATTATTAGTTATTAACCTTATCTTTATTAGTTCAGCAGCCTTTGTTAAAATCAAATATTGGAACCTTATTGATAATGGGAAAGATTATACAACCATTGGAACAGCGACTGGATTAGGGGCTCTTGGGAAGATTTCTGTATTGGAGCATCCTCACTCCTCAGAAAACTATCTGCAGAGAGAAATGGGGTTTAAAATTGCTCGAAAACATTCTCGAAAGTTGCGAAAAATAACGATTTTCTTTTTATTTATTCTACCAATTTTATTAATAGCTATTAGTATAGGTGTTCAGCGCATAGCATATATTTTAATCATAACCACTGCTATATCTGGTTCGATTGGAATAGTTATTGAGCGTTGGCTATTCTTTGCCGAAGCGAAACACGTAGTAGCAAATTATTACAATAGTTAGGATTAATAAATCAAACTTAACTGATCAATTCTGTGATTTATCATTAATAGCATGCCAAATTTTATCAGCGGTGTAAGGCATGTCAAAATGTTCAATACCAAACGGAGACAAAGCGTCCATGATGGCGTTAGCAATAACTGCAAGCGCGGGTACGGTGCCAGCTTCACCGCCAGCTTTAATGCGTAGCGGGTTAGTTTCTGAGCGCTCTTCAATCGTTTCAATATCAAAAATAGGAAATTGGTCAGCTCGGGGCATCATATAATCCATAAAAGAGCCAGTCAGTAATTGGCCAGATTTAGTATCATAAAAAGCACATTCACCCAATGCCTGGCCTGCTCCCTGTACTATTCCTCCATGGGTCTGACCGTGCACAATCATGGGATTAATGGCCTGACCACAATCATCAACAATGCCGTAGCGGCAAATTATTAGATTACCCGTCTCCGGATCGATTTCAATTTCAGCAGATGAAGAGCCATATGGAAAAGCTTTTATTCGCCCCTTTTGAAAATACTCCCCCATTAGTGGTTTATCATCATTCATAAACTTTTGATATACACGTGCTACATCCTGTATATTAGTCTGCTGTTCTCCACCATCAATTAAAAATTTGCCCTCAAAGAATTTTATTTTTTCTTCTTTGACCTGTAACAAATGTGCTGCTACTGGCAAAGCTTTTTGAATAATCTGGTCAGATATTTCACACAAAACCTTACCCATCATGCGCATAGATCGGTCAGAATGAGTTCCACCACCATTTTCTAATAATTGTGTGTCACCAGGGGCCAAAGAAATATCTTCGTAAGGAATACCAAGTAAATGACTTAAAACCTGGGGATAGGTTGTTTCGTGCCCCTGCCCATGGTTTTGTGTCCCCGCAAAAATAGTTGATTTTCCATCGGCTAAGATTTCCACACGCCCCATCTCGATGGGAGCCCCAACGGGACTCTCGACGAATGGTACCAAGCTAATTCCACGCAATTTACCTTCATTCTTTGAGTTAAGACGTCTCTGTTCAAAGCTCTCGTATTCCATCATATCTGAGAGTGTTTTGAGAGCTTTTGGATAATCACCGACATCATATGTTAGTCCCATCGGAGTAGAGAAAGGCATTTGACCCTTATTAATTAAATTTTTTAATCTAATTTCTTTTTGATCAATGCCAAGTTTTTTACCAGCAATATCTAATAGTCGTTCCAAAACCAAATGCGTCTCGGGGCGACCGGCAGCACGAAAGGGCAAAACAGGAACCGTGTTTGTTAGAAAAACTTGCATGTCTAATGATGCAAAAGGGATATCATATGCAGTTGTCACTAGGCGGGATAAATTTGAGGGTGGTGCATAGCAAATTGTGTACGCCCCGATGTTAATTCGAGCCAACAACTTATAAGCTGTAATTTTTCCGGTCTGAGAAAACCCCAGGGATCCGGTGAGTTCCATATCTCGACCTTGCCAATCACTCAGAAATGCTTCAGATCTGGAACTCGTCCACTTAATAATTCGACCCAATTTCTTTGCTGCCCAAGCCAAGACAACGTATTCAGGTCCAACATGGCCTCTTGAACCAAATCCGCCACCAACGTCCGGACATATGACCCTGACCTTATCTAGGTCTTCTTTGAGTGAACTTGCAATCATATCACGATAGCGATGGACCCCCTGATTACCCGCAGTAATGATGAACTGCTGGCTCAAAGGATCAAACTCTGCGATCCCAGACCTCGGTTCCATTTGCCCACTAATTAATCTCGGAATCTTGAACTTGCCATTTACCACTAAATGCGAGTTAACAAGAGCATCATCTGTTTTATTGTGTTCTCCTCTCAAATGATGAACTACAATATTTTTTGGCGCGAAATCACTAATACTGGGCGAATTTATATCGCTTGCCGTATCTAGATCAACAATTGGATCTAAACTTTCTATTTCCAAGAGGACCAACTCTGCGCCATTTTCAGCTGCCATTGATGTCGTAGCCAGGACAACTGCGATCGGCTCTCCAACATGTCTTACTTTATCAAAAGGCAT